>Ga0209777_10000583_pt1 | contig 58940 bp, 69 predicted proteins | sample FrelakmetHBP12HB_FD_187147 | JGI IMG/M metagenome (GOLD analysis project Ga0209777, IMG submission 187147) | Freshwater lake sediment microbial communities from the University of Notre Dame, USA, for methane emissions studies -HBP12 HB (SPAdes)... | ecosystem: Environmental > Aquatic >...
CGATCTCGTGGGGTCCTCTCTCCCGAGCGTCTTGAGTATTTCTATCAGTTTCGGCAGGTCCTGTGGGTTCTTCGGCTCGATTGACTTCGTGACCACCGGTTCGAATATGTGCTTTATCGCCTCGAACGGCTCTATGATGAAATTCGGGTCGCATATGGTTTCTCCGACCGTGGCTTCCGCCAGTCCGACCAGCCCGACTATGTTCCCTGCGGGGACCATGTTTATCGGTATACGCTTGTCCGCTATGAACGTCGTGACCTGCTGGACCTTGATTATCCGCTTCGCGTCGACCATGTAGACGTCCTGCCCGCGCTCCAGCTTCCCGGAGAACATGCGTATTGTGGCTATCATTCCCGCATGTGCGTCGTAAACGACCTTGGTGATGGTCGCGGCCAGCTTGCCGTTGGGGTCGCACGCCACCATGCTTTTGCCCACGTCGGAATTGATGTCGCCCTTCCAGACCCTGTCTGTCCTGTATTTCTGCGCCTCGAGCGGCGACGGCAGGTGCTTGACGACCATGTCGAGGACAACGACGTTGGCAGGCGCCCTTTTGGCCAGCTCCTCGTCCCTGTCCTGCGAGCACAGCTCAATGATGTCCTTGAAAGTCACTCCGAACTTCTTCATGGCGGGGACGGAAATGGCCCACTTCCTTGTAGCCGAGCCGAACGCCACCGAACCGTCTTCCACCCTCACTATCCATTTGTCCTTGAACTGCGGCTCGCAATGCGACTGTATGAACCTGTTGACTTCGACCACGAGCGAGGCCAGCCGCTTCTGCAGCGCCTCCGGAGTGAGCTTGAGCTCCTTTATCGCGCGGTCGACCTTGTTTATGAAAAGTATCGGTTTCACCCGTTCGGCAAGCGCCTGCTTTAGGACCGTTTCGGTCTGGGGCATTATCCCCTCAACGGCGCAAACGATGACCACTCCGCCGTCCACCGCCCTCATCGCCTGCGTCACGTCCGCGCCGAAGTCCACGTGGCCCGGCGTGTCCAGAAGGTTGATGAGGAACTTCTCCCCCTCGCATACGTGCGGCATCGTCACTGTCGAGCCGTAGATGGTCATCAGCCTTTCCCGTTCCTGCTGGTCTATCCACGTCAGCATCCGTTCCCCGACCAGCTCGTTCGCCATCATTCCGGCCGCCGCTGCCATGTTATCGGTAAGTGCCGTCTTGCCGTGGTGGATATGTGCGACTATCCCGATGTTCCGTATGTTCTTCGGGTTGCTCATGAGAGCCTGCACTTTTTCCCCATGCTCTTCCTTGACGGCCATAATTTCACCAAAGTTCTTCTTGTAGCTGTCTAGAGGACCTCTGTCCTCGAGACGCAAAGATGCGCTCATCTTTGCTGTCGGCGAAGCCGACGGCCTTGTCGCATGTTCAGACTGGTTGCGTTGTCGCCTGTTCGCTCTGTTTGCGTTTATTTTGTTATGACTTTTCCGAGAGCTTCCGCGACCTTGTGCGCCATGTCTGTTGGCATTGAGACCGAGCTCTTGAATCTCTTCTCGCCTGCTGGGTTCACGAACCCGCGCGAAACGGAAACAAACTCGTTCTCGCCTTTCTCGGAAACTGCTTTCTTGTGCGCTATCTCCAAGAAGTTGTTCTTGCCGAAGGTCATTTCCTCCGACTTTATGGTCACGAATTCTACTTTTTCTCCTTCCATGTTATCTCCCTCTTTGTGTTAGGTTCCTAGGTGTGCTTCTTAATCGGACTGTAGAATATTTAAAGGTTATCAGCGCGCTCCGGCTTTCCAATATTTCAGAGGAAGGAGCGGTTAACCGCAGTTAACGCGCTCCGGCTGCTTCTCTTTCAATCCTTTCCTTCTCCTTTATCGCAGTCGAATTGGCGGAATCGTAGTTGTAGCAGGCCGTTATCTCGTCGCACAACGCCTCCGCCATGGTCTTCTTCTTGTTGGCCGACTTTTGGAAAGAGGATTGCACCATGATTCTCAGGGCAAGATCGATGCGCCTCTGCGGCGCGGTTATCACCGCCTTTCGCGCCATTATGCCCCCGACCTGGAAGGACGTTATCTCTTCGCGCAGCGCCGCGTTCTCTATGGCGTGCACGAGCACTTCGACCGGGTTCTTCTTGTTGCGTTTTTCAATAAGATTGAGCGTCTGCTCGGTGAGCTTCCATGCGGTCGAGCTCTTTCCTCCGCACCTGCCCGAGTAACGCAGGTGTTTCTTTCCCCTGTGTCCGGGAACGAACATGTGGTTCATCAGGCGCTCCACGATGGTCAGATTTGACTTGTGGAACTGCTTGCTGGCCTGCCGCCCGCTTGAGCGCGGAACAAGTACTGGCCGCAGGTTTATGTACGCCTTCAGCCCCGGGTCCTTTACTTCTATCCCGCTGGTTTCCCACTTCCCCATGAGCTTTGTAATTGCCATTAATCATCACTTCGCTTCGGCGCTTTTCTTTTTCTGCTTCCTCAGCGTCTCGAGAGCCTGCTTGTTGACCTTGATGACTTTCCAGGACACGCCCCACATGCTTCCGACGGGCCCGCCCTGAGAGGCCCCCAGTCCCTCGACAAGGACCTCGTCGTGCTCGTTGATGAGGTCTATCGCGCCCGTCTTCGGGACGAAGGCGGTTATTTCCTTCCCGTTCTTGAGAAGTTGGACTCGGACGGCTTTTATTATTCCTGAGTGCGGTTGCTTCTGTTCTATGCCCCTTTTTGACAGCACAAGGCCGCGCGCCTGGCACGCGCCCTCCAGCGGATCCTTCTTGAGTTTTAACCTCAGTATGCGCCGCTTGTAATTGAGCTTCTTCCATCTGTCCTGTTTGCGCTGCCACTTTATTTTGCGTCCGCCGAATTCACCCATTTGTTCACCTAAATGATGTTCTCATTATGCTCTATAATCCTTTAAAAGCTTTCTTTGGACGGCGTTATCACATGTCAAGGACTCTTCACATAAGTCCGTCCTTGAGCACATGTGAATTCGCAGAATTCACAATGTTTAAATCGTCTAACGCGAGATTAGTAGCCATAGCCCCGTCGTCTAGTGGCCAAGGATAGGGGGCTTTGGAGCAGCTCCAAAGCACTGATCTTCGGAGATGACGAAGAAACCCTCTGACAGAGGTTCAAATCCTCTCGGGGCTACCAAAACACTTATTAAAGTGGGATGCGAATGAGCATTATGAAAACACAGAAGCCCGCCGAGAAGGAGTTCGACCCCAAGAAGCTGCTCAGGGAAATCGTCAACGTCCATCTCGACACATCGAAGCTGAAGGAGAACGACCATAGGATACTCGGACAACGGCTTGAGTTGTTTTCCTTTAGCGACATGGCGCCCGGCATGGTGTTCTGGCATGACAGGGGCTGGACCATCTACAATGAGCTGATAAGTTACTGGCGCGACGAGCACCGAAAGGCCGGCTATCAGGAAATCTCGACACCGCAGGTTTTGGACAAGCGCCTGTGGCAGGTCTCGGGCCACTGGGAGAAATACAAGGACAACATCTTCCTCACGCAGTACGAGGGCCGCGATTTCGCCATGAAACCGATGAACTGCCCCGGCGGAATACTGGTCTACAAGTCGCGCTCGCGCTCCTACAAGGAGCTGCCGTTGCGCATGGCCGAACTCGGCGTGGTCCACCGCCAGGAGCTCAGCGGCACGCTGGCAGGGCTCTTCCGAGTCATCAGGATAACGCAGGACGATGCCCATCTTTACTGCACCGAAGAGCAATTGGAGGACGAAATCTCGGGCGTGTACGACCTGATACACACCATCTACAGCAAGTTCGGCTTTGAATATCATACGGAGCTGTCAACACGCCCCGAAAAGAGGATTGGCTCTGACGCGATGTGGGACAAGGCGGAAAAAATATTGGAGGACGTCCTGAAAAAGAAGAAGGTCAAGTACAAGCTCAATCCCGGCGACGGAGCCTTCTACGGCCCGAAGATAGACTTCCACATCAAGGACTCGCAGGGCAGGACCTGGCAGTGCGGAACGATACAATTGGACTTCTCCATGCCCGAGCGTTTCGAGCTCGAGTACATGGACAGCGACAACAAGATGAAGCGCCCCGTCATGCTGCACAGGACCGCCTACGGCGCTTTGGAACGGTTCATCGGCGTTCTGCTGGAGCATACCAACGGCCACTTGCCTGTCTGGCTGAGCCCGATCCAAACCAGAGTGTTGAGCTTCACCGACAGGAATGTCGTAGCCGCGGAAAAGCTTTGCGCCCGTTTGAAGGAGGCGGGCGTGCGCGCAGACATGGACATCACTCCGTCAACCGTGAACGAAAAGGTGCGGAATGCGGAACTGCTGAAAATACCCTATATCATAGTGCTTGGCGACAAGGAGGAGCAGGCTGGAACTATCGCCGTCAGGTCCCGCGGAAAGAAGCCGCAGTTCGGCGTCAAGCCCGACGCGTTCTTGGAAGAGCTGAAGAAGGAAATAACCGAAAGGAAATAGTTGCCGTTGGCTGTAGCGAGTTCGTTTTCCAACGGTTACAGCAAATACTTACCGTCGTTTTCTCCAAAGATAGATTATTGCAATAATGAATATCATCACGACAGCGATGTCCAGCTTGTCAAAAATGCCTACGATGTCCTTCCAGTACGGACCCAGGTAGTAGCCCACGTACGTCAGCACGGCCGTCCAAATCAGCGAACCGACGAACGTGTAGAGCGCGAATTTTTTCAAGTCCATCCTGGCCAGCCCCGCGGGGAACGCTATGAACGTCCTCACGATCGGGGTGAGCCTGCTGATGAATACGGCCTTGTCCCCCCATTTCTCGAACCAGCGTTCGGCCGTCTGCAGATGGCCGTGGTCAAGAATCCTCGCGTATTTTTCCACGAGCGGCCGACCGCCCCACGCGCCCACATAGTAGGCGACCAGCGCCCCGAACAGCTGCCCGAACGTGGCTACCAGCACGGCTATGACAAGGTCAAAGCTCCCCTGGAAAGCGACGTAGCCCGCGAACGGAAGAACTACTTCGCTCGGTATCGGCAAGCAGGCGGACTCGCCCGCCATCAGGAGAAAGACGCCGAGGTAGCCCGAGGCCGTTATTATCCCCGTTACCCAGCTTGAGAGCAGTTCGGCTAGCATATGAAGAACCTAATAAAAGGTTGTTAAAAAGGTTACAGCATCACGCGCTGTCCAGGTCTTTCCACACGCTGTCGAACAGCGGCGCGAAGACTTCCGCGGCCACGTGCTCCGATTGCGTCCACATGGAAAGGTCCTGTGTCGGGTCCACGCACTTGTCGTCGGTCAGTGCCATCACGACGTGGTTCCCGTCCACAACGGCGAAGCGGCCTCCTATCTTGTCGGCCTTCTTCACGTCCGCGAACTCCTTGAGCGCCGAGATTGCCACCGCCGTGTCCTTTGTTGCCGGCGCGGCTATCCTGATCTTCACGCCCTTGCTTGCGACCTTCTTGAGTATGTCCGCATGCTTGGCGTGCAGGTCGTTCAGGCCCGCTGCGCTCGTCATTATGGAGATGCTTTTCTTCGCGTTCTTGAATATGGTGCCCATCTGCTGCTGCATCATGTGCCTGCCCTTGAGGGAGCCCGTGAGCTCTCCCGGCTCGACCAGCGACATGCCGTTCTTGAATATCTTCTCGAGCTCCTTTACGGTTCCGGAGCCCTGCATCTGCGCTATCCTGTCGGTCGAGACCTCGGCATCCTCGTTTATCTTCTTTTTCGCCCGGTCAAGCGCCTCCATGGGTGGGATGGCGACGTACTTGAGCGGTTTCGTGGTCTGCACCATGACGAACCCCTTTTCCGCAAGGGATTCCAAAACGTCATAAGTGCGGCTGTGCGGCACTTTCGCCAGGGAAGAAAGCTCTCCCGCCGTCGATGTGCCCCTGCTGAGCAGGGCTACCCACAGCTTTCGCTCATAAAGATTCAGACCTATCTGCTTGAGTGTGTCAAGCACCTGTTGTGTTCCTACCATTTTTTACCACCCATCTCCTTTTTTTCGAACATTACTATCCGGCGGCGTTTTTTGCCGCGGTTTCTGTTTTCCTATGCTTGCAGGGGCGTATATTTAAACTTTGTTACTGCCCTGTGAATAGGCTTTCCGTTACTAATTACTACAAAGAAAAGGTATTTAAAGCTTTTACCACGCCCCAGTGACGCCATTTCTGGGGGTTTACTCGCTCCGGAGAGTATCAAACCCCGATGATTGCGGCAAACCGTTCCTTTTCCGCGCCGTCCATGGCATCCGTGGGCATCAGGTGCAGGAGCTTCGCCTTTAATATGGCCTTCTCGGCGGCCCTGCCGGGCTTTTCGCCCGTCACCACTGCGAGGATTTCCCTCTCTTCTGCGGTTTCCGCCAGCTTCCCTTTTTTCAGCATCTCAAGCTTCTTGCCGTAGTGCCATTTTTTCAGCGCCTCCGCGTATTTTAGCGCCTTTTTGTCGGCCAAGACCGTGAGTTGCGCCCCCCTGCGGGCGACCATCCAGGCGGCGATCGCGCTGTCCCTGTCATTGACCAGCGCCAGGACGCGCCCCGCGGTCCCGACCGGCAGGCCCCCTGCTGTCTGGGTCCTGTCCGTGAAAACGTACGTCTTGCGCGACCTCGTTTCTATCTCTATCTCGTGGTCGGGCTTCGTGAGGTTGACGCGCGCGTTAGTGACCCTTTTGACGGCCGCTCCCGCGTTTTCCGCGATGGCGTGCGAAGTGAAATCGTGCCTGCCCGCGCGGTAGGCGCGTATCGCGAAGGACTTGCTGTTGTCAAGGTGGAGGACTTCAGTTGCCACTTCGGTCGCAAGCAGGTTTATGTCCTCAAGGTCCGAGTGGCACGTCCAGACGGGCGAAATTGAAGTGACGCCGAAAACGCGCTTCAGGGCCTCCGCCGCCTTGCCGATGTCCTTTGTGTAAACAAAAATCCTGTTTGGGTTCGTTTCAAACATGAAATCCACGTTCTCGGACTGGAGCGCCGCCCGTATGTTGTCGAGCAGTATCGCCCACCAGCGCTTCTGCACCTGCTCGCTCTTGAGCGCCTGCTCGCCCGTCCTCACCAGTATGCAATCGGGTTGCCGCATTAGAAGGGATTTGGGGCCGCATTTTAAGTGTCTTTCTTGGCCGTGGCAGGCGACTTTATAAGACACTAATAACAACTACTATATAGTGATAATATATGCCTGAAGGCAAACGCATGGCGGCCGTTATATCCGCCTATAACGAGGAGCGCAACATAGGGCGCTCCATGGACTATCTCAACGACCTGGCGGAATACATACACGTCATCCTTGTGGACGACGGCTCGACCGACAGTACGCCGAAAATAATGCACGAGTACGAGGCGAAAGCAAACAAAAATCTTCATTTCGTTTACGAGCCCGTCAACAAGAGGAAGGTGGGCGCCGTAAAGGACTGTGTGAGGTGCATAGACGAGCTGGCCGGCGAGAAGATAGATTACATAGGCATGTTCGACGCCGACGGCCGCATACGCAACCCCGACGACCTTGAAGATGCGCTCGAAATCCTCGACGGCGACAAAGAACTGGGGGGCCTTGCGCTGCGCATAGAGCCGATGAACGAGAACAACATACTGGCCAAGATGCAGAAGCATGTGATATATCCCGTGAACAGGGCCATACACCGTTTCACCTCGGGAAAGCGCCAGATACGGTGCTCGCCCGGCGGCGGAAGCATCTACAGGCGCGAGGCGCTGGAGATCGCGCTCGAGGAGCACAGCGGCAAGCATTCGAGCGATGATTTTGAAATAACGACCAGTGTGCAGAAGCACGGCTGGGAGATGAAATACCATCCTGACATTATAGTGGAGACCGTGGTTCCCGATACGCTGAAAGGCTACGTCGACCAGCAGGCGCGCTGGAGGCTCGGCGGATTGCAGACCATGGACAAGGAAGGCAAATTTTTCGCGGGAAAGGTGAAAAAAGGCACCAGGCTGGGCGCCGTGATGGGAATGGAAGCAGCCTTGTGGGCGTCCATTCCGGCTTCAATTGCCTACTGGATAAAATGCGGCATCGAAGGGGACGCGTATGGGTTCCTGCAGACGGCCGCGACAAACACGGCCATCAGCACCGCCATAACGGGCGGCATGCTTTACTACAACCGCGAAGAGCTGACAAATGTAAAAGAGACGCTGAAAATGATACCCGCGCTTCCGTTCTACGCTTATGCGACCTTCGCCAGCTCGCTGATAGCCGGCATGAAGTACCTGTATTACAAGGCCAGCAAATCAAAGGAGAAGGCTAAAAGCGCGGCCAAGGACAACGAATTCTCTTTGGACGGCGTTCCGACGGACTGACAAAGGTGCGCTTAAATCTTTTTCTACCGATATCATTTACGTGAAATACTCGGCGAAATTCATCAAGGACGTCAAAGAAGCGTTCCCGGACGACCCGCGCCTGGCCGGCGACTTGGAAAAGGGATATCTCACGGTCAAAGTGGCACTTGAAGCCGAATCCCAAATGAGCATCACGCCGGGCGAAATTGTCAGGGCTTTCGACACGGGAAACGAAAAGGCCATTTATGACAAGGCCAAAAAGAAGGTCCATGCGAAAGAGCTGTATGAAAGATGGGAGAAAATTTTCGCAGACTACCTGAAAAAGAACGGCTTGACCGAAACCGAGGCTTGGATGGAAGAAAGGGATAATTCTTACATTGAGGTGCGCAAGGCCGAACGCGCCAAGAAATAATTCTAAGCTTTCCTCAGCCTGTGGCCCTCGGCCGTGTCCTCGACTATCCAGCCCGCGGCCTTTATCGCGTCGCGCAGCATGTCCGCCTTCGCCCAGTCGCTTTTCTTGCGCGCCAGCTCCCTTTCCTCCGCCAGCTTCCGCACGCCGTGCGGCGCGCTTTCCTTCTGCCCGAGCAGGCCCAACACCTTGTCGAACTTGAACATCACCGCCTTGATGCGTTCGGCCCCGCCCCTGCTCATGGCCTTGGCCTCGATTGCGCGGTTCGCCTTGCCGACAAGGTCGAAGACCGCCGCTATGGCTTCGGGCGTCGAGATGTCGTAATCCATCGCCGCCTTGAACTTCTCCTCCGCTTCCGCTATTTCGGCGAGCATGTCGCTCCCGTACTTGTTCGTCACTTCATCAAGCCGCGCGACGAAGTCGTTCAGCCGCCCGATGGTTATTTTGGCCGTCTCAAGCTCCTCGAACGTGAAGTTTAGCTGCTTGCGGTAGTGCGTAGCCAGGAAGATGAACCGCACCGCAAGCGGGTCGCCGCCCTTTTTAATTATGTCCTCAAGCGTGTAGAAGTTGCCAAGCGACTTGCTCATCTTCTTCCCGTCGACAAGAAGATGCTCGTTGTGCAGCCAGAAACGGACAAAAGGCTTCCCTGTCGCGGCCTCGGCCTGGGCTATCTCGTTCTCATGGTGCGGGAATATCAGGTCGACTCCGCCCATGTGTATGTCAAATGTGTCGCCAAGGTATTTCGTTGACATCACGCTGCATTCGATGTGCCAGCCCGGCCTGCCCTTCCCTATCTCGGTCTCCCAGAAAACGTCGCCGTCTTCCGGCGTCCAGGCCTTCCACAGGACGAAATCACGCGCGTTTTCCTTGTCGTATTCGTCCGAGCTTACCCCGGATGCCCCGAGTTTGAGCTCTTCCGCCTTGAGGTGCGCCAGCTTGCCGTAGTCCTTGAACTTGGCTATGGAAAAGTAGATTGACCCGTCCTCGCCTTTGTACGCATAGCCCTTGTCCAGCAGCCGTTTTATGAGCTCGACCATCTCCGGTATGTGCTCGGTCGCGCGCGGATAGTGCTCCGCCTTCTCGATGTTGAGCAGCCCGAGCTCCTTGAAGAAAATATTGGCGTACTTTTCCGTGAAGTCCTTCAGCGGCACGCCCGCCTTTTGCGAGTCCCTTATGGTCTTGTCGTCCACGTCCGTGACGTTCGTCACCTGCGTCACGCCGTATCCCGCGTACTTTAGGTAACGCCTTACTATGTCGGCCGTCACGTAGGCGCGGTAATTGCCTATGTGCGGATAGTTGTAGACCGTGGGCCCGCAGTTGTAAATTTTGACGGTATTGCCGCTGAGCGGCTTGAACGTGTCCGTCGTCCGCGTCATCGTGTTGTAAAGCTTCAGCATCTTTTCACCTGAATATGAGTGGAGCGGGACCCCGGAGTTGAACCGGGCTGTTTCGCTCTGCAGGCGAACGCATGGCCGCTCTGCCAATCCCGCATAGGAGTTAATTGATTCCCGACAATATTTAAACCATTTCGTGCAAATATCCCCATGCCAAAGCCGAAAGTAATAGTCTATTCCACGGACTGGTGCCCCTGGTGCCACAAGGTCAAGGAATGGCTGGCGCAGAACAAGGTGAAGTTCGAGGACAGGGACATCGAGAAGAACGAGGCTTTCGCGGCCGAGATGCTTAAAAAAACCGATGGCGATGAAGGGGTACCGGTAACGGACGTCGGCGGCAGGATAATCAAGGGATTTGACGTGCCCGAACTGAAAAAGGCTCTCAAGATCAAGTAAGCTTTAAAGGGATGGCGCAATAAAGGGTTTTTATGAAAAACTTAGCTTTGGTATTGGCGGTCTTGTTCGTATTGGCTATCCCCGTTTTCGCCGTTGAAGCGGTCAGCGTAGGCTACACTGTGGCTGACGCGAAAGTCAGGCCCGGCAGCCAGACCAACATACAGCTGACGGTCAGCAACCCTGGCACTACAAGCACACCCAGCTACATCACCCTTTTCATGTCTCCGGGCCCGTACCTGACAGTTGATCCGTCCACGCTCTCGATAGCCAGCCTGGGTCTCGGTTCGAGCCAACTGACCAACCTAAAGGTCAGCGTGGACCGCAACGCAATTTCCACGACGTCGTACATAACCGTCAAGGCAACGTACGTCGTTGACGGCACGTCGCGCGACACCAGTGTGACCATACCGATAAAGATAAGGCGCGATCCCGTCCTGCAGATAGAAAACGTCACTTACAGCCGCCAACCAGAACCCGGCATTTCTACGATGATGTCTTTTTACATAACTAACACGGGGGTGGGCCCGGCAACGGACCTGCGCGTGTCCCTTAACCAGAGCTCCGCGATTTCCGTGACGGGCTCTTCCGGAGATCTCTACGTGGCGCAGCTGGACCCATCGGGCAAGACGTTCGTGGAGTTCCCAATAACGATAAGCCCCACTGCCGATGCGGGGCTTGTCAATCTGCCCGTGGCGCTTTCCTACTACGATGAATCCAAGAGCGACCAGACCACGGTCACGAAGTACGTCGGTATCGCGGTGGGTGGCAAGACCGATTTCATAGCGACCGTGGACTCCGTCAAGGACTTCTATTTCGGGCAGCACGGCACCGCCTCCATCTCGATAGCCAATGCCGGCAATTCCCCAGCGGAATTCCTGACCGTCAAGGCATCGTCGCCTTACGGCTCCAAGGAGGTTTACGTCGGCAAGCTCGATTCGGACGACACGCAAACGATTGACGTTCCGCAGTACCTCTCGGGCGCGTTCGGCCCCTACAATATGACATTGGAGCTGGATTGGAAGGACAATTTCGGGAACGAGTATGCTGACGTTCAGGAAGTGGAGCTCACACCGGAAAGCGCGCCGATACAGATAGGCATCGGCACGATTGTAGTTCTCCTCGTACTGGCGGGCATTGCCTGGTGGTACAGGAAGCGCATAATCGCCGCTGTAAAGGGCCTGAAGAAGTGAAGGCATGCCCGAGCACGCCAGCAAGCACGAGCACACTGAAGTTCTGATAAGGCTTGATAAGGTGAGGAAGACCTACGCCCTAGGCAAGGTCATGGTGCAGGCTTTGCGCGGGGTCTCGCTCCAGGTTTACCGCGGCGAGTTCGTCGCCATCATGGGCCCGAGCGGTTCCGGTAAGTCAACGCTGATGAACACGCTCGGCGCGCTTGACGTGCCGACCGGCGGAAAGCTGTATTTCGAGGGCAAGGACCTTTCGAAGTTCTCCGAAAGCGAGCTCGCACGCCTGCGCGGAAAGAAAATAGGCTTCATTTTCCAGCAGTTCAACCTGATACCGAACCTGACGGCAATTGAGAATGTGGCGTTGCCCATGGTCTTTCAGGGCGTCCCCGAAAAGGACCGCTTGGCACGGGCCAAAAAGCTTCTTGTGGAATTGGGGTTGGAAAAAAGGCTCAACCACAGGCCGATGGAAATGTCGGGCGGCGAGCAGCAGCGGGTGGCGATAGCGCGCGCCTTCGCGAACAACCCCGATGTCATACTTGCCGACGAGCCCACCGGAAATTTGGACAGCAAGACCGGCAAGCAGATAATGTCCTTCCTCTGGGAGCTGCACCTCAGGGAGAACAAGACGATAATAGTCGTCACCCACGATCCAACGATTGCCGGTTACGCCGAAACGTTGGTCAACATCCGCGACGGCGAAATAATGCATAATCACCAGGCAAGCTCGCAGTACTTGTGGCCGAAGGCCCGCGGGGTTGGGAAAAAATGATGTTCAAGGAATACCTGCTCTTCGCGGTGTCAAGCGTGCGCCACAGGCAGCGCCGCAGCTGGCTTACCATACTCGGGATTTTCATAGGCATAGCCGCCGTGGTGGGGCTCATTTCGGTGAGCCAGGGGCTGAACAACGCCGTGTCCGCGCAGTTCCAGATGATAGGGACGGACGTGATAACGATAATACCCGGAAGGATAGGCGCTGGCATGGGCATAGGTTCCGCGCCCCTCGTCGACAAGGACGTGAAGGTCATCGAAGGCGTGCGCGGCGTCGACGTTGTGGCGCCCGTCCTTGCAAGGATGACCAAGGCGACATTCTCCGGAGAAGACGTTTACACATATGCCATGGGCGTGCCGCCCGACAAGATAGACAAGGTCATGTTCAGCACCCAGGGCATACACATAATAGAGGGCAGGATAACGCCGCCGAGCGAAAAATACGGGGCCGTCATAGGCTATTCCGTGACCGACGACCTTTTCAAGCACGACGTGCATGTCGGCGGCAAGCTGGAGATAGCCGGCAAGAGCTTCAAGGTGACCGGCCGCCTGAGCAGGGTGGGGAACCGCCAGGACGACACGCAAATTTACATCCAGCTGGACACCGCGCGGGAAATTTTTGACGAGCCCACCAAGATATCCACGCTCATGGTGAAGGTCAAGGAAAGTTCGGACCCCGAAGCCGTCGCGAAGGACATAAAGGACAAGCTGAAGAAGTCGCGCGGCGAGGAGGACTTCACCGTCATGACCGCGCAGCAGCTTCAGGAGACCGTCCAGAGCGTTCTCGGGATAATACAGGTCGTCCTTATCGGAATAGCCGCCATCTCGCTGCTGGTGGGCGGCGTCGGCATAATGAACACAATGTACACGTCCGTCCAGGAGCGGACGCGCCAGATAGGAATAATGAAGGCCATCGGCGCGACTAACGAGGACATCCAGCTGATTTTCATGGTCGAATCGGGGCTGCTGGGCCTGATAGGGGGCGCCATAGGCTGCACGCTCGGAATACTTCTGGCGCTCGGAGTCGAGTACGGCGCGGCACAGGCCGGGTTCTCGGCGCTCAAGGCCTCGGTGACGCCCGAACTCATATTGCTGGCGCTCGGCTTCTCCTTCGTCGTCGGCATACTGTCGGGCACCTTGCCGGCGCGCAATGCCGCAAAAATGAACCCCGTTGATGCGCTGAGATACGAATGATAGAGCTGCACGCAAGCTCAATGAGCCAAAAGAAGGGAAAAATTATTTCTGTATCTTGATGCAGGTGACCGGGCAGACATTGACGGCTTCCTGGTTGGGCGCCACCTCGTTCGCCTTGAGTTCGCCCTCGTCAAGCTCGCCGTCCTTCGTCTTTTTTGTCGCATGCTTTATTTTCATGCGGCTCTTGCTGTCGTCCGCCATCTCCCAGAAGTCTCCCGCGACCGCGGCGCACGCGCCGCAGCCTATGCACTTCCATCTTTCCTGTATCAGTTTTGGCATAACAAACTACACCTTGTTATTACATATAAAAGTTTTCTTTTCCATGGGTCTTTTCTTTTGTGAAAAGAAAAGCCCAAGCTACGCCATCTTCACGGACTTTACTTCCTTGACCTTCTGCTTGAGCACCGTTTCCACGATGTTGCCCAGCGTCATTGCGGCCATCGGACAGCCCATGCAGGCACCCTTGAAACGCACGTAGGCGACGCCGCCCTTGAAATCCATGAGCTCTATCCCGCCGCCGTCTTGCTCCAGCTCTTTTGCTACATCTTCCTTGAGCACCTTTTCAATTTTTGCCTTTACGCTATTTTGCTTTTCCATGTTTTCTCGCCTCATAGTCTTCTATTGCCGCCCTCAATGCCTGGTCGCCCAGCACCGAGCAGTGTATCTTCATGCTCGGCAAACCGCCAAGGCGTTCGGCTATCTGCTTCGGGGTTATCTTTAACGCGTCCTCGAGTTTCATCCCAACCGCCATTGTGGAGAGCATCGACGTGCTGGCGATTGCGGAGGCGCAGCCGAACGTCTGCCACTTGCACTCGGCTATTTTCCCGTCCTTGACCCGTATCCACATCTTCATCACGTCCCCGCAGGCCGGCGAGCCGACCGTCCCGACGCCGTCCGCTCCCTTCATTTTCTTCTCGTCCCTTACGAAGTTCCGTGGTTTCAGGAAATGCTCCTTTACGATGTCGGTGTACGCCCAGCACTGGTTGTTCTCTCTTTTTACTGAAGCCGCCTTAGGCGGCTTAATGTCTTGAGCCATGCTATCTCCCTCTCATCACGCTTTCATTTATCCTTATCGGCGATATTTTCCTGAGTTCCTCCACGATCCCCTTCAGCGTCTTCACTGTATAGTCGGCATCCGTCTTTGTGGAGCTTTTGCCCAGACTGAAGCGCAGGCTTCCGTGCGCCACCTCTTTCGGCAGCCCTATCGCCTGCAAAACATGGGAGGGCTCGAGCGAGCGCGAAGTGCACGCACTGCCCGTTGAGGCGCATATCCCCTTCTCGCTCAGCCTGAGTATCATGGATTCGCCTTCGACGTCAAGTATGGTAAAGCTCGCGTTATTGGGAAGGCGTTGCGTCGGATGACCGTTCAGGTAGGAGCGCGGAATTTCCTTCAGCACCTTGGATATCAGGTAGTCCCTTAACGCGGCAAGCCGCTTGCTTTCTTTTTCCCTTCCTTTCTGGGCCAGGCTTAGAGCCGTGGCGAACCCGACGATGCCGGCGATGTTCTCCGTCCCGCTGCGCAGGCCGCCCTCCTGCCCGCCCCCGTAAATGACGGGCTGCAGCTTTATTCCCGCCCGCACGTAAAGCATGCCGACACCTTTCGGGCCGTAAATCTTGCTGCCGTTCAGCGTCATCATGTCGGCGTTAAGCTGCCGTACGTCAACGTCCAGCGCCCCGCCCGCCTGGCAGGCGTCCGTATGGAACGTAACGTTATGCGCGCGTGCGACCGACGCCAGCTCCTGTATGCTTTGGACCGTGCCTATCTCGTTGTTCGCATACATTATCGTAACAAGAATTGTTTCCTTCCTTATCGCCCTTTCGAGCGCTTCCCTGCTGACGAGCCCTTGTTTGTCCACATCGAGGTACGTAACAGCAAAGCCTTCCTTCTCCAACGCCTTGCAGCTGTCAAGGACAGCGTGATGCTCCGTCTTCTGTGTGATTATGTGATTGCCTTTCTGCCTGTTCGCACGGCAGAAGCCGAACAGCGCGAGGTTGACGCTCTCCGTTCCGCTGCCCGTAAAGAGTATTTCCGAAGGCGATGCGCCCAGCGTGCGTGCGACCGTTTCGCGCGCCTTGTCCAGGGCCGCGCGCGCCTCGAAGCCCTTTGCGTGGAGGCTGCCCGGATTTCCGTAATTGTCCGTCCAGAACGGCGCCATAGCCTTTACCACCTCCGTCCGCGTCGGCGTGGTGGCGGCGTTGTCAAAATAAATTATCTTCACAGTGAACACCTCTGTGGTATGACCGTGTTCACGTGAGTAAACCAAATTTCTGATATGATGTTTGTTTTACTCATAAAAATCACTTCGTGCACACGCTGGAAAGGCGCTTGCAGGAGCACGGCATGTTCTCCGGCTTTTCCAGCTTCCTGTGTATCGCGCATATCTGGCCCGACTGCCTGAACTCCTTTGAAAGTATCTGCAGCCCCTCGTAGGCGGTCATCTTGCCTTCCTTTATCATGGCGCACACGTCCTTGAGCTCGGCCAGGAATTTTGCGGTAAACTTGACCTTCTTCGCGCGCTTGTGGCTTACGTATTGGGAAACCGCCGCTTCGGTCAGCCCGAACAAAGTTGCGGTTTTGCGCTGCGTGAGCCCGAGCGCTATTAGTTCCTTGCACATCTCCCTGCGTATGGCCGGCAGCACGTACCAGACCTCTATTTCCTGCGGCAGCATCATATGTATTAGATGGTTTTGGGGTTATATAAACTTAACTATAGTTAAGATATTGCCTTTATAAGATAACGCCGTTGTATATTCCGCATACGTAATGGAGTTGCTGATAATGCCAAAACATTTTGCCGAAGTCGTGGTCCAGGACATTCTTCCCGCCGTGCGCGCGCTGGTTGCGAAGCAACTCGTGGAGAAGCACAAGCTTACGCAGCAGGCCGCGGCCGAAAAACTGGGGGTGACCCAGGCGGCAGTGTCCCAATATAATAGGGAGTTGCGCGGCTGGAAGGTGGGCTTCCTGGCGAAGGACGAAAAGATAATGGCCGAAGTCACGTCCCTGTCCACCGTCGCGGCGCAGTCAGGCTTCCACTCCAAGGAAGCGCTGCAGCAGCTTTCCCTGATATGCAAGCTTGTCAAGGAGCGCCATTTTTCCGCGGCAGAGGAGTTCTATCCGGGCCTTGAGTTCTGCGAACGCGTCGAGAAGAGCTGAATCACTCCGGCTGGTAATGGTAGGTATAGCGGGACGATTTTTTCGACTTAAGCTTTTCCTTGAGGCTGTTTATCAGCGACGCCCCGCCCTTTGTCGGCGGTTTCGCCTGGACGCTCGGTTGCGGCGCCTTTGCGACCGGCTTGGCGCCGGCCTTGCCGAAGGACGGCATGCTGAAGGGCAGCTGCTTGCCCGTCTTGGTCATCCACAGCACTACCGCGGCTATGGCTATTGCCACTGCACCCACGCCCACCAGAAGATAGACGTTCTGGCCGAGGTCTATGTTCCCTATTACAGAGGTGCCCTCAAGGGCGCTCATCTTCGTTTCCGCGTTGTTGAGAGCCGACTGTATCTGCGTCAGCAGGGCGTTCGCGTTCACCCAGTCCCCCGCCGCCGTGTAATTGTTCGCCTGATCTATGAGTTTCTTTGCATCCACCAGCGTCGTGTTCGCGGTCGATGTGTTCTTGCCTTTGGATGCCTCGCCGATTAGCTGCTTGAGCAGCAGGCCGTATTTGTCCGTCAGGTTGGTAAGCGTCGTGTTTATGGTCTTCTTCGTGTTCTCGCTCGGCAGTATGGTCAGCTTGGCAGACGCCCTTGCGGTGGCGTTCGCCGACGATGCCACATAAACAATGTCATATACCTTCACCGCCGCGTCCGCCGGTATGGTAAACTTGATTGGCATCGTGAGGTTCTGCCCCGGCGTGATTCTTGTTAGCATGGTCCCTGCGGCCCAGCTCGCGTCTATTCCATCGACCCTGGTGGTCACGCTCTGTATCGAGGTCGCGCCGGAGTTCTTTATCTTCATGTCGACCGACACGGACGCGCCCTGCACTATAGCGGTCGTTGCCGGCCAGGCTATGATGGTCATGTCCGTTGCCGGCGTAGTGGAGGAAGTGGGCGCCACGACATTGTTGTTATTGTTGTTGTTCGAATTGCTGCTCGAGCTGCCTGTGTCGTTCGACACTCCCAGCGATATTATCTTGTATTGCGCGGTCGTCCACGTTCCTATCGTGGAATATCCGTAAAGCGTTATGGTGCATGTTCCCGAGCCCGACATCAGGAATACCCATGAGCCCGAAGTCAGGTTAGTGGTGCCCGAGGACCACGCCGGAACAAGGCCGATGTAAAGCGGATTGCTTCCTCCGCTCGAGAAGCTGCACTGCCCGCTTATCGTATAATTGACTGTCACACCGGTCGCGTCCTTTGACCCGTAGTTGTATATTTGTGGTATGATGCTCACGGTCGTTCCAGAGGATTTCGTGCCCGACGGCTCGGTTCCGGACACCGCAACGCTCAGCGCGCTGTCATTTATCGTGAAGTTGCCTGCCCATGTCCCTGTGCCACTGTTGGTGTTTATCGAGTCCGTGGCCGTCACCGAAACCGTGTAGTTGCCTCCCGTCACGGCATTGTTATACCCGCATCCGCCGGCCGTACTGTTGATATAGGCCTTGATGAGGTAACCCGTGCTATCGTTCGAAACCCTTGTCGTGTTAAGGAGGTTTATCGTGCCACACGCGTTCGAATTTACGTGGGTCATCGCAACCGAGAAATTTGTGTCGTTCGGTATTGTCGCAATCGTGCCGTTCTGGTATTTTGGCGCGACCGTTATGTTTATCCACGAGCCCGGCACCGTGACGTATGATGGCTGCGTGTCGTTCGTGACGTTAGAAACTGTCACCACCAGCTCGCTCGTAAGGTTCATGATGAGCGTGACATTGATCATATTGTTTCCGCTTGCGAACGCCATCCAACCGGCATAGTTACCGGCGCTGTTGCCCGTATTTGCGGTATTGGTCGTGATATTGACAGTGACCAACGTGCTGTTGCCTGCGGCAAGGTTGTAAGAAGTGCTTGTGTTGCCGGCCAAACTGATGCCGGCGATTGTCATGTTCTTGTCCAAATTGAATAGGAAACTGCTATTGCTGACGTTTAAGTTGATGTTGTAGTTCGCGCTGTTGTTCAGCCAGAAATTCAGGAACGCGGTCGTGTTCAGTCCTTTGTTGGTCTTGTTCATGACCGTGTTAACGGGCACGTCAAGCGTCACGTTCACGGTGAAATTTTTGCTGGAGTTTGTTGAATTAAGAACCATTATTGTTCCGTTATACTGTCCTGGCGCAAGGCCCGTTGCTGTGAAGCTTACGTTAACTGTGGCAGGCAATGATACATTCGAGCTTGCCGGCGCTATTGTGTAAGATGCCACATAGCCGCTGCTGTTCGTAACGTTGACAGCCGAAACATTGACTGCAGAATCTGTCAAGCTCGTAATGGTTATATTGGCCGAGTAACCGTTCGCCCAGTTCGCGTATATTGGCGAAGTTGCGGAAAGCTCGCCGCCGCTCGCCCCAGCCAGAACTGCCACTACAACAAGCATTGCAAGCACTGCAAGGTACTTCTTCAATTCGTTCACCAGCACTTTGAATTAGCTTGTTAAGAGATATAAATCATCGTATAAAAGCCTATCTTCTCCTTTTCGGCTTTCCACGCGGCTTTATAATCGCCGCAGCGGCTAAACCGACCGCAACGATCCCGAACACCGCAAGGAGTGCCTCTGTTACGGGCCCTATGTCTCCGTTTTCCTGGGGCGTGTTCGGCTGCGTGACGTTCGCGGTCTCGTTGGACGTGCTGTTTGCCGTCACAACGGGCAGCGCGGCCTCGGCAAGCTTGGAGAACGTCACGTTAGCTTCGCCGTCCTTTATCCCGTTCAGCGTGACCGCAAGGTCCTTGTGCCCGTCGCCGTTCAGGTCCAGATTCCTTGTCTCGCCTACTGAAAGCGTGATGTTGTATGGAGCGGACGTTATCGTGAGCACGACCGCAGCGCTCGTTACGGCCGCCGCCTTTATGGTGTGGTTCTCTCCGGCAAAATAATAATAGGCGATACTGCCCGCTGGGAACTCCGGTATGTTATGCTCAATCCCGTATGCGAACCATTGCGTCAGGTCCGATTCCACTCGGATAGGCGCGCTTGAGACCGAGGATCCTCCTCCGCCCCCGCCGCCCCCTGACGGTACGGATGCTGCCGCGTTTACCGTGAGAGAAGTCGAATTCGAACCTGCCGAAACGTCGTAATACAATGCCGTGCTGTTCGTTATGTTGCATTTGAGCGTGTAGCTGCCGGCTGAAGCCGAAGCGGTCAGAACCGCCCAACCGTCGGCGGCGCTCGTTGCCGAGCCAAGGTACAAATCGCTCGTCCAGAACGAGATATTGTAGCCCTGTATGGGCAGGGTTGTGTTCGTGTCCCTTACCCTGCAGTACGCATCGAAATTCGTTCCGGCCGTCGCAGAAGCCGGGCTTGCGCTCTCGTTTATCTCAGCCCAGCCATTTAGAGTCAAGTTAACCAGCGCGGTGCAGCTCCAGTTGCCGAAGGTGTTGTTCGAGCAGAACCTTATCGGGTAAACGCCGACCGCCCAGCTTGCGTTCGTGGTATTGGTGATATTCGCCCACTGGGTATCATACGAAGCGGTGAAGTTCGTAGGCGCGCCTGAGGAGTTGTATTCGACGTACGCGAACGAATTGTCATACAGCCTCATCGAATAAAAAACTACCGTGTTGTTCTTTTCCGTGTTCGCCCCGCTCACGTTCAACTGCCACGTCCCATTTGGCGGAGTGGAATTGTAGACCATTTGCGTACTAGAGTTAAGCAATGTTGAGTTGTCCCTTATCGCGCCTGTCGGGTCTATCAGGTAAAGGTATGTCTGCGAGCGGTTGTCGCTGGAGTTTTCCTGCCAATAGAGAACAGCCTTGAGCGACTGTGTGTTGTTCGGCACGCTTAGATTGACCGTCATGTTCGTCCTGTTGGTCGCATTGACGAACTTGTATCCGTTCAGCGGCGTCCTCCACCTGCTGTACGCGCTGAAGGAATCGCCCCTGTGTATCGAGGAAACGCTGAGCGAAGTCTCGAAATCATAATGGGACATGTTTACCAGCATCATGGCGTCCGCCATGCCCGCGCCGTAATTGTTGTCAAGGTGGTTGCCTCCGTTGCTCTTTGTGGCTGTCGCCATCAGCGCGGCTTTGAGTATCATTTGCGTCCAAGTAGGGTTCGCCTGCTTCGCTATCGCTGCGACGGCCGATACGTGCGGCGTGGCCATCGAAGTGCCACTGTCCGATTGGAACGTGTTCACGGGATATGTTGAGGTTATGTCATCACCAGGAGCGACCACATCTGGTTTTTTCTGACCAGAATACGTAGGTCCTCTACTGGACCAGCTGGTTACAGAACCAGAATTATCCACGGCTCCGACTGCCACAACTTTACGCGCACAACCAGGTGAAGCGGTTGAAAAGGCGCCATATGTACCATTATTTCCAGCCGCTATTACAGGAAGTAGCGAATCGGCCGCGTTGTCTGCGCCCACCGCCAAGCTGTCAGTGCAACTGACATCCGGCGCGCCTATGCTCATGCTCATTATGTCCACTCCGCTGTTAGCACACCACTGCATTCCGCTTAGCAGTTCCGCGTCCCCGCAACCGCCAGACGCTCCGTCCGGCGAGCACACCCTGCCTATGTAAATGTCCGCGCCCTGCGCGATTCCGGGATAATTGGAGCTGTTCCCGACTATCGTTCCAGCCACATGCGTGCCGTGGCCCATTATGTCACTCATTATCATTTCATATTGCGTGTTTTGCGTATTGTAGGGTTCCCAGTAAACTGAAAAATATTCAAGCGTCGGATCACTTACGGACGTTGTGTTGACCGTTATGTTGTATAATCCGGGAGGTGTGTTGTTCAGCGTCACGTTCATCCACCAGTACGTGCCTAACGTAATCGGGACATATGCCAAGAATGGCGTTGACGTGTTTGTCCCGCCAGCATACGTGCCGTTCGGGTACCAGATGTAAATATCAAAACGATTGCCCGTGTTCCCCCAGTTTATGCTCCAATTGAGTTTGGAGAACGACTGGTTCACATAAACGTTGTAGCTGCGCAACGTGCCGTTCGCGTCCGGCGGACTCGGCCCATCAACCCTCTGGTAAAAGTCCGCAATGTGGTTCGGCGCGGGCATCTTCAGCTGCGTGTGCAGGAAATCTATGCCCGTGTCAAGTATGCACACCTTTGTCCCGTTGCCGTTGAAACCGAGCCTACGCGCCCTGTCCGCAAATACGACAGGTCCGCTGGCATTGAGCAGAAGGTGCGCTTCCCCGTTTTCCTCCACTGTATAGCCTTTCGCCCGCAACGCATCGACCGCATCGGCAGGCACGTACGCGTGAACGCCGTTGATAAGGCCGTATTCTTCTAATGTCTTGGCGCTCGGCTCAGCGTCCTTGACCTTTGCGGAGGTTGTCTCTTTCTTTGCAGCCAGCACGCCCACGCCCTTTGCTTGCGTAACTGTCGGCCCGCCGTAGATTATGACGTCAACGTAGCCGTCCGGCACTGACCTGCCCTTCCCGAGGTGCTTTTCCACCGTGTCCTTCCCGAAGGCGGGCGCCACGGCTACCGATAGGCAGAGAAACAGGACTATTATTATCGCTAAAGCGGCAGCCCTCATAAAGGACTATAGGCCGCTTTTAAATTAAATAAGCGTTACGGCAGCTGCCCGGTGCCTATCGTCGGCGTTACGAGTTCGGTGGTCGCCGTGTAGTATTCCTTTGTCTTGAAACCGAACATGCCGGCGAACACGTTGCCGGGGAATGACAATACGGCGGTGTTGTACGCCTGTACGTCATCAATGTAGCGCCCGCGTTCCACGGCTATCCTGTTCTGCGTCCCTGTCAGTTCGTCGAACAGCATGCTGTACTGCTTGTTGGCCTGAAGGACCGGGTAGTTCTCGTTCGTGGCGACGGCGTTGACGAAAGCCGTTATGGCATTGTTCATGCTCACTCCGGCCACGTCCTTGTCATAGGTGGTCTGAGAGTTCATCCACTTGGTGCGCGCGTCCGTGACGTCGGTAACGAACTTCGTCTCTACTTTCACGGCGCTGCTGACCGTAGAAACAAGGTTGGGTATCAGGTCGGCCTGCCGCTGATATTGGTTCTCGACCTGCGACCATTGCGCGGTCACGCCCTGGTCCAGGCTCACGAAATTGTTATAGGCGCCTATTGCCCATGCGGCCAAAATGAGAACTACCGCGATTATTGCTAGCAGCCATTTGTATTTTGAAATGAAATCCGTATCGTTCTTCGCCATATAACCACCCTCACTACAAGATTCTGTTCACCGCTTATAAATTTACCTTCCCGCTCCGCCTCCGCCGCTGCGGCCCCCTCCGAAACCGCCACCGCCGCCTAAGCCACCGCGGCCGCCGCCAAAGGCGAACGGGACCAGCAAGAACCCCGACCTGTCATGCCTGCCCATGACTTTCTTCGTGAAAATTTCCCCGCACCTGGCGCATTGGTACGTGATCAGTGTGTAATCCGAATTTCTTGACAACCCTAACGGCAACTTCTTTTTCTCGCTGAAGACTTCGGTTTTCACTATGTCCGCTCGGCCGCCGCACTTGCATTTGGGATTGGCATAAAGGCGGGAGATGCCCGCCCGTACCAAGGAAATAATAAACCACAGCAAAATAAACGCGCTTACCCAACTGAACTGCTGTTGCCCTCCTGCCTGCCCGCTTCTTACCTCTTCCGCGTTCTCGTTTATCACATCGGCATAGGCGTGCGCGGCCAGGACCATGCCGCCAGCGCTATTGTTGGCATCGCGTGCCGGAACAAAGGTCTCGTCCAGTATGCTCCCGACCTTTGCGTCGGGAAGTATCCCTTCCAGCCCGTAGCCCGTCTGCACCCAGATCTTCTGCGTGTCCTTCGCGTAAAGTATGAGCAGCCCGTTGTCCTTGTCCGCTTTCCCTATCTTCCACTTGTCAAAAACGTCCTGCGCGTACTGGCTTATGTCGTTAGGCGAGACCGTGTCCACCGTAAGTATCGTCATCTCGGCCGTGGTGTTGCTGTCTATCCCTGAAAAGAGCGCCCTCAGCTCGGCCGCTTGGCTTTCATTGAAGACCTGCCCAAAATCGTTCACGTACTTGTCCGTATAGTCGGGCACTTGGGCCAATGCAAAAACGGGCAAAACCAGCAATACGATTATTGGAACTACTGCTTTTTTCAGCATACCTTTTCGCCCCTTTCCGCGAGCAGCGTCCTGTTCACGTATATCGGGGCGTGCGCCCGAAGGGCTATTGCTATCGCGTCGCTCGGCCTGCTGTCTATCTTGAGGACTTTCTTCCCGTCCGTCAGGTATATGTTCGAGTAGTAGTACGCTCCGTCGTACCTGTCCAGCGTGACGGAGTTGATGGTTATATTGAACGTGGCAAAGGCGTCCACGAAGATGTCGTGCGCGTTGGGCCGCTCATCTATCACGCCGTCAAGGCCCAGCCTTATCGAATCCGCCCTCTCTGCGGACGTATCGGCTACTATGGCGGTGCAGCCCTTTCCGAGTATTATCTGGTTGTCCTGCACCTCGAGCACGTCCGCCTTGACGTATTGCTGGGAGTTGATGAGTGTCAGCGCTTCCAGCGACACCGCGCCCAGTATCAGCGCGGCGGCCAGCACTGCGGCGAGCATCTTGACCGGAGCGTGCTTCATAAGGACCAATTGTTTTGCTGGTTTAAAATGGCGCCCGGAAAGGGATTCGAACCCCTGATCTTCGGTTTAGGAAACCGCTGCTCTATCCAAGCTGAGCTATCCGGGCTTAGCTGAAAAAAGGGCGTCAGCCTTTTAATACCTTTCTTGGGCGTTCTAGACGAACGCCTTGATTTCCCTTTTGCCGGCAAGCGCCCTTATGAGCTGGTGCCCTATGTCGGAGTCCTTGCCCACGCGGATGTCGCCCTTCCTGCCTACCGTGGCCGTGAACAGGTATTCCTTTTCTATGTAGATGCTCGCCTGGCTGCCCGACATGTGCTTGTTGAAGAACAGCGCGATTGACGCGCCCTTCTCGCCCGTCTCGAACTGCACTTCCTTGCCCAGGTTCCCGACCTGCGGCTCCACGTCTATGCTGAGCCCCAGCTCTTCCTCGAGCTTGCGGATGTTCTTGCCTTCCTTGCCAATTATTATTGGCATCACGTCGTTGGCCACCTTGATTATCGCCTTGTTGTCCGAGACTACCTCGACCGTTGCGCGCGAATCGAACCGCCTTATCGCGTCCCTTATCTGGTCCTCCGCCAGTTTTCGCACGCCGGTCTTTTTTCCTTCTAAGGCGGGTATCACTACGGTCTGTTCTCCGTACGTGTAGATTTCGTATTCCATCTTGCCAGTCTCGAAGTCCATGACTTCTACGATGGGTCGTGCGAGGTCGGCTTCCATCATGCCCTGCGGCACGCGGACCGTAAGTGCTAACCGGTAGACTTTATCGACTCTTCCCGCCTTGATGAAGACTATCGTGTCAACCACGTGCGGTATGATTCCGAGTTCTATCCTCCCGATGAACCGCTGCACGGCATCGATGGGCTGCGTCGCGTGGACCACGCCTATCATCCCTATTCCTGCCATGCGCATGTCCGCGAACACTCCGAAGTCCGACGTCTTCCGTATTTCATCAAACACGGTGTAGTCGGGCCTCACTAGCAGCAGTATGTCCGCCGTCTTGGCGAACGAACCGCCCAAGGGCGCGAACTGTGTTATCTCGGGCGGGACCTGAAGGTCGCGCGGGCTTTCCATCGTCTTTACGACATTGCCCTGCGCAAGATAGAATTCCGCCATGCTCGCCGCGAACGTGCTCTTTCCTGAGCCTGGCGGGCCGGCTATCAGTATTCCTTCCGCCTGTCCGCTCAGCCGCTCCTTCAGCTTGTCCGACAGCTTGTACTCGTCTAACGTTAGTTTGGCTATCGGCCGGACTGCCGTTATCTCCAATCCGTCCGAAAAGGGCGGACGCGCTATCGCTATCCTGATGTTCCTGAGCTGCACGACGCTTGCGCCGCGCTCCCCGAACTCCATGAACGACTCCTCCTCGTACCGCGCCGAGTCCATTATCTCCTTTTCCAAGGACTCGAGCTCCTCCGTTGTCATGACCGTATCGCGTATCTTTACCAGCTTGAACGCGCCCGGCTTTCCGCGCTTGGCCATCGGTATCGTCCCCTCCTTGAGGTGAAGCGACATCGTGTCCGGAGTAAGCAGATCCTCGAGTTTTGTCTTCTTCGCCCGCTCGTATGACTCGTGGTAACGGACTTCCGCTCCTTCCGCTTCCGCTGCGAGCGCCTGCGGCAGGTCGCACGTCAGCAGTGTGGCCCGTTGCTTTTTGGCCTCGTCCTGTATGAGCGCGTCTATGCGCCCGCTCTTCGCGAGCATTATGTCATCGTAGCTCGGCCTTTCGCCGACGAAAGAAACCTTGATGTTCCTTTTTTCCGCTATCTCCCTGAGCTTCTTTATTTCCTCGAGCCCCAGGAATCCCGTCTCCTTGCCGTGGGACGCCTGCCCCTGCAGTTCGCCCATCACTATCTCCGGAATTATGACTTCGGCCCCGTCCAGTTCTCCGTTCTCGGCCAGCTGCGTGAGCTTGCCATGTATCACAGACGATGTGTCTGGAACAACCCGCACGAGCTTTTTTTCCGTGTTCGTGGGTTTCTTTACGTAACTTCTTCCTTTCATTTTCTATCACCTTTCGTTTTAGGTGAAAACGTGTTGACTTTTGTCAACTTCATATTCGTATCACCTTTTTACTTCTGTTAAACCGTCTAGAATCAGCGCCTTCCGTTCGGTCTATCTTATTATACAATGCCAATCCTTTTAAAGTTAATGCTCCGCCGCTCTGCGGAGCGGCGTGGAGCGCTTTAAAAAGAAAATTTCACTCGTTTCTCCGCGTGCTCGACGTTTGCAACAGTCGTTTTTCGGTTCCACAATGCTTAAGAATGTTCCTAACAAAGGATTTTTATGCCAATAAAATGCCCGGAGTGCGGTTCGGCCAAGATAGCCCGCCAGAACAATGAAAAGTTCTGCGCAAAATGCGGGTTGGTCGTGGACGAGAGCACCTTTGCAGGAATTTAGCAGAAAACGGCGGATTTCTTAGACGAAGTTATTCAAAACGCTATAAGTTTTCCTTCGCAAGGACTGAAAAAAGGCAAAACGCTATATTTTTTTCTCGTACTTGTCGAGTATCGCATCGCTCTTCCTGTTGACTTCCTCGATATCCAGAAGGTACGTGACCTCTATTGATTTTGCGAACTTCAGATTATGTTCGGCCCCTATCAGCAATAAGGCGGTCTCACCTTCTCTTAGGGTCCTGTTGATCCTCTTTGGTATGTAGCGCTCCCTTTTCCTGTCGACTTTGTCCATATTTGTCAGCAGCGCTGATTCTCCCTCATCCGATTCATCAGTTGTTTCCATGTTCTCGGGCTTGTACGCCTCTATAAGAAAACGGCCGAGGATTTCCGTGCAGCTGGTCATGCGTTCTACCAACGGCGTTCTTTCCGTTTTCATCAGCCTTGCGCCGCCTTTGGCCACCTTGAGCGCAAGCCTGGCGGAAAGGCATCCTTCCCGTTTAAAACTCGCCAGATACCTTGCTGCCGCTTCTCCGCCGCAGTCAAGCCCGTCAACATACACCTTGTCTATGTCGTATCCGCTGAGCTTGTCTTCTATCCGGCAATGCAGCTTCCTGGAATAGGCGTCCGACGCCTCCACTCCGGCGCGGCCGTACGTCAGCCTGAACGCCTTTCCGTAGGTCGTGTCCATTTCGCAAAAGACGTGCGCAACCGGCGCGTAAAGCAGCTTTCTCATTACCGAGTTCTGTGCAGAAAAGGTTAAATCGGGATATTTTTGGCCTCAAACAAATATCAAAAGGCGAAAAGCTAAAGCAGTTCCTTCGCAATCTTGTCCAGCGCCACGTCTTTTTCGTCGCCGGTCTTCATGTCGCGGAGCTTTGCCGTGCGCTTCTTCATTTCCTCGGGCCCGATTACGATGCAGAACGCTATTCCCCTGGAGTTGACGTACTCGAACTGCTTCTTGAGGTTCCTGCCCAATACGTCAAACTCCGCTGAAATTCCTTTCCTTCGCAGGTCCTGCGCTATCGCGATTGCTTCTGCTTTCGTTTCCTCCTTCACGTTCGCCACGAAAACGCGCGGCGCAGCCGAAACGTCATCCGTGACTAGCGTCATCATCCTGTCTATGCCTATGCCCACTCCTGTTGCGGGCGTGGGCTTGCCCCCGTACTTTTCAATGAGCGAGTCATACCGCCCGCCAGATGCTATGCTGCCGAGATTTTCCGAACCTTTGACCACTGTCTCGAAAATGAAGCCCGTGTAATAGTCAATGCCGCGCATTATGCTGACGTCTATGACGGTGTTCGCCACGCCCATCTTTTTGGCGCACTCTATGATTGCCGTTAGCTCCTTGAAGTCCGCGCTGCCCTTAAGCTCTTTCTCGATGCTCTTGCCGTCCATCTCAGCGTATTTCAGGAACTTCTGTATTGCCTTGCCCGGTATCCCTGCCTGCTCCATTTCACTCTTTACTTCCGTTTCGCCGAACTTCTCCAGCTTGTCAACGGCCCTGAACGCTGCCGCCCGCTTGTCCGCCGGTATGCCCGCCAGCTCGGCCAACGCTTCGGCTATTTTGCGCGAGCTGACCCTGAACGTGAATTCCTTTATTCCCATCGCCTTGAGCGCATCTGCCGTAAGAGCCAATATCTCCGCGTCCGCCGCCGGGTCGCTCGAGCCTATCAGTTCCGCCCCCGCCTGCCAGAACTCACGGTATCGTCCTGCCTTGGTTTCTTCGTAGCGCCACATGGGCCGTATATAATACCACCTTAATGGTTTTGGCAGCGATTGGTCGGCTGCAACTATGCGTGCGATCGGTGTCGTTGGATCGAATATCAGACCGTAGCCCAGCTTGTCCTTCCCCTTGTCCCAAATCCTGAAGACGTCTTTAACGGCCTCTTCGCCAAGGCTGCCTTTCGCTTCCAGCAGTTCGAGCGTCTCAAACGATGGTGTGATTATCTCGCCGTACCCGTAGTTCTGCAGAACTTTACGTACGAGCTCGAAATACTTGCGCCGCTTAGCCGCCTCGTCCGGGAGGAAATCTCTTGTGCCTTTGGGCGTTTGGAACGTCATATCAATCACTTAGATTTTCCCTTCATATATCTTTTATCTGAATGGGTCCGCGGCCGGGAGTCGGACCCGGACCTGCAGCTCCACGGGCTGCCATGCTGTCCGTTACACCACCGCGAACAATGATACCGGAAACTATGGCACAATCGGCACGCAATTTCGTCGGTACGGAGAACCTGCCGCGCTCGTCGACTTTCGTTGAGAACTCACGACCGCTTACGCTTGCGGTTATTGCCGTTCCGAATTCGAGCCTTAACGCCCGCCTTATTTCGGACCCGACCAGAACGCGTCCCTTGGAATCGACTTTGGAGGTGAACCTAGCAGAACTCGGCCGTTGCGCAAAGCGAGACTTCGCAGTGAAGGATCTCCCCACCGTAAAGCCATTCACCTTTCACCCATGTCACCTTATACTAGTAATTACTCCTAAGAAGTATATAAACTTATGTGGGAAAGGTAGGGCAAGCTCCTGCTAGCGAAGAGCTTACCGCTACCCTTGCGGTGCCTTTTCGAAGAACCAAAAGTATACGCCGTTCCGTATGCGTTTGGCCTTGTCCCTCTGCTCCTTTGCTCCACATATATCCAGCTTGTCGAGATCCGCCTTCTCAAGCTCCAGGAGCTCTTTCTCTACCGCGTCCGCCATTTCCCTTCCACTGTCCCCGAACCTTTCCCTGAGTTTCTCCGCTTTCTCACGGATGCTTTTGTACAGCACGCGCGTGTGCTGGATGTAAAGGTTCCTTTCTTTGGCTTCCCTTATCTCCGGGTCCCTGTTCTCTTTCATCTCCTTTATGAGCTCTCCCATTGTTTCGGGCTCGTCCTTCACCTTGGAGATGTAACTATCTATGATTCTCATCTCCATCGGAGTTTTGTGGCTTTCCCTGAACTCCCTTTCCCAGTCGTCCACGTCTTTCGGCGTGTACGTTTCCTCCTTTTTCTCGGCTTCGTTATGCCCGATCTCGCACCTTGGGGAGTACTCTTCTGCCGCCCTTCTTGCTGCCCGTTCGTCCTTTTCGTCCCGCTCGTCTCTCCAGTTGTTCCCTCCGCCTCCTCCGCTTCCGTACATTTTTATCACCCTAAGAAGCGATTGCAAAAAATGGTATTTATGGCTATGTGGGAAATAGCTGCACGTAAAGCAGCAAAACGTAAAGAAATTATGCGAGGTACTTCTTCGCAAGCGACTCGAACAGTTTTACGCCGTTCTCGATGTCCTTGACGTCTATGCACTCGTTCTTGGTGTGCGCTTGCTCCATCTTGCCGGGGCCGCACGCCACGGTCAGGAGTCCTGTTCGTTTCCTGAACATGCTGGCGCCGGTCGCGCCGTGCTCGCCGCGCACTTCAGCGTCCTTGCCCGTCGCTTCCTTGACGGCCTGCTTGAGAATCGCAACGATAGGTTGTATCGCGGGCGTTTCCACCGGCTCCATGAATACTGTTTCCTTGATTTCGATGTTCATGTCCCCGTCTTTCTTTTTCATCTCGGCGACCAGGTCCCTTATCCGCGCCATTATCTTTTCCTTCGCATCGCCTGGGACAAGCCGTATGTCCACGCTGGCCTTTGCATTTTCAGGCACGGCATTGGTCTTGTAGCCGCCCGATATCGTGTTGATTGAGATTGTCGATTTGCCCAGCAAAGGATGGTTCGTCGTGAATTCCATGTTGTTGAGCGCTATCAGGAACTTGCCCAGCTTCTCTATGGCGTTTATTCCCTTCCACGGTGTCGAGCCGTGCGCCTCCTTGCCGTGCGACAGCACTTCCAGCCAGAGAACGCCCTTCTCGGCTATGGTTATCGTGAAGTCCGACGTGTCCCCGAAAACAAGTATTCCGTCTTTTACCGCCATCTCCTTCAGTTTCAGGGCCATCGCGCCCATTCCTATGTCTTCCGTGTCGCCCATCTCTTCGTTCGCTGCGGCCACGAAGATGAGCTTCCCTTTCGGTTTCCAGCCGCTCTTCTTCAGCTGCTCCAATGCGACAACAATCGAGGCCAAACTGCCTTTCATGTCAGAAGCTCCGCGGCCGTAAAGTTTTCCGTTCTCTATGGTTGCGGCAAACGGGTCGTGCTTCCAGCCCTGGCCCGCCGGTATGGTGTCCATGTGGCCGATTATGACCAGCGTCTTGCCCGGCCCGCCGTTCCAGGTCGTGATGAGGTTCGCCCTTCCGGCTGCGAGCTCGACGCGCTCCACGTTGAAACCGTTGGCCTTGAGCCGCTTTTCCAGTACGTCCGCCACGCGGCTCTCGTTGCCGGGCGGATTGCCTGTGTTAAGCCTTATCAGCTCCTGCGCTAACTCAATCGCTCCCATAAGAACCAAGCCTTAATGTGAAAAGAATAGTTATAAGCTTTTACGACTTCGTCTTTTGCCGATTATTTTTTCTTCTTTATTACCACGATGTCCCCGAGCGTCAGCGATTTCCCGCCTTTTGTCGGCTTGACGCTTTCCACCTCGATGGTTTCCCTCAGTTTTGTTTTCAGGAACTTTTCCAGAACATTGACCGTCTCAAGCGGCGGCATCCAGCCGTTCTCTATCCTTATTATGACTTGGACGTTGAGTAACAACCGCCTTGCCAGTTCCTCCTGGTTCAGCCCCATCTTCTCCCTTTGCCGCTTGACCAGCTGGCCGAGATTCTGTTTTACGTTTACGAACATTTCCTCGGGCATCCGCTCCTGCTTGCTCTCGAATACCAGCTTCGGCGGGGCCTTTATTTCCTCGCCCATGGAAACGCACTTGTCGCAGACGTTCATTATCACTTTCTCTATCTTCGCCTTCCTTGTCGCACGCGCCCCGCAAACTTCGCATTCAGCCATAATCACAACCCCAGTTCGCTCGCTATTCCCTGCATCGCCTTCAGTCCCGCCTCAATGAACTTGTCCAGCGGCATGTTTATCTCTTCGCATCTCTTGATGGCGTCCCTGTTCGAGCCCGCCGCGAAGCCCTTTTTCTTGAACGATTTGGCAACGGTATCAACCGTTACGTTCGCCAGCTTCTTCCCCTTTACCATTGCCGAGGCTGTTATCAGTCCTGTCAGGGCGTCGCTCGCTATGAGCGCTACGTCCATTTTACTTTCGGGCTTCACGTTCGTCCGTTCCCAGTTGTGCGCGAGTATGGCATGCTTTATCCGCTCGTTCACACACCCTCCTAAAATTTCGCAGCCGCGGACTCCATGTTTGTTATAGTCCTCGCCTATCTCCTCGAAGTCGATGTCGTGCAGGAGCCCCGTCAGCCCCCATTCCTCAACGCTTTCGCCCAGAAGACTGGCGGTCGCGCGCATTATGGCCTCAGTTGCCAGCATGTGCTTCAGCAGCGATTCCTTCTTCACGTGCTGTTTTACCAGCGCCCACGCTTCTTCGCGATTCAATGCCATCACTTTACTTATTTAAATGGCGAGCTAATTATTAACGTTTTACGGTGTTTACATGCCTTACGACCACAAAACTATTGAAAAGCGCGTTGAGGCGCTCTGGAAGACGGAAAAGAAGCGGATAGAAGCGTCCATCCAGAACGACCCGAAGCGCCCTCTGTTTTCGTTCCTCGAGGGCCCGCCCACTGCAAATGCTCCGCCCGCGCTTCACCATATGGAAGTCAGAATTTTCAAGGACCTGGTCTGCCGCTACAAATACATGAACGGCTATTCCGTTCCGCGCAAAGGCGGCTGGGACTGCCACGGCCTGCCCGTCGAGGTACAGGTGGAAAAGCTTCTGAACCTTTCGTCCAAGAAGGACGTTCTTAATTACGGCATAGGCAAGTTCAATGACGCCTGCCGCAAGCAGGTGTTCAGCCACATCGACGAATGGAACAAGTTCACCGATAAATCAGCCTATTGGATAGACCTCAAGGACCCGTACATCACCATGACCAACGAGTACATGGAAAGCGTCTGGTGGTCGCTGAAGGAGCTGTGGAAGAAGGGCCTGCTTTATGAGGGCTACAAGGTCGTTCCGTATTGCCCGCACTGTGAGACTCCGCTGTCCAGCCATGAGGTCGCGCAGGGCTACAAGGAAGTCGATGTCGAGTCCTTTACCGCCAAGTTCAAGGCCAAGGCCGGTCTTGACAATTGCGACATAATTTTCCTCGGCTGGACCACCACTCCCTGGACCGTCCCCGCCAATGTCGCGCTCGCCGTGAACCCGCACCTCACGTACGCGTACGTGAAGCAGGGCAATGAAATATTCATTTTGGCTAAGAACAGGGTCGCGCATTATTTCGAGAACCCGCAGATCGTCAAGGAAGTCAAAGGAAGCGAGCTTGCGGGAATGGAGTATGAGCCGCTGTTTGATTACTACGTCGGTAAGCTCGACAAGCCCGCCTGGCGCGTGATAACCGCCGATTACGTGACCGATGCCGATGGAACGGGCGTTGTCCACACCGCGCCCACGTTCGGCGAAGAGGACTACCAGAGCGGCCTGAAGAATGACCTACCGTTCGTCCAGCCCGTGGGCCGTGACGGCCGCTTCACCGAGACCGTGAAGGAATGGGCGGGCAAGTTCGTCATAGACGCCGACCCCGAAATAATCCGCCATCTCAGCGATGACGGTAAGGTCTTCAGGCTGGAAAAGTACAGGCACGATTACCCGTTCTGCTGGCGCTGCAAGAGCCCGCTGATTTACTACGCGATGAACAGCTGGTTCGTTGCCGTCAGCAAATACCGCGAGAAACTGGCGAAGCTGAACGAAAAGATCAGCTGGTATCCGGATTACATCAAGGAGGGCCGCTTCGGCAACTGGATAGCCGAGGCAAAGGACTGGGCGCTCAGCCGGACGAAGTTCTGGGGAACGCCTCTTCCAATCTGGCGCTGCACCGCCTGTAAGCATGACGTGTGCGTCGGCAGCATAGCCGATCTGAAAAAGCTGTCCCTGAAACCGCTGAAGAGCGTCGACTTGCACAAGCCGTACGTCGATGAAATAGAGGGCAAGTGCCCGAAGTGCGGCGGCATAATGATGAGGATTCCCGAAGTGATAGACACCTGGTACGATTCCGGCTCGGCCCCGTTCGCGCAGTGGCACTATCCGTTCGAGCACTCGAAGGAATTCGCCAAGGCGTTCCCGTACGATTTCATAGCCGAGGCCATAGACCAGACGCGCGGCTGGTTCTACACGCTGCACGTCCTGGCCGTTCTACTGTTCAACGACGTGGCTTATCGCAGCGTCGTCTGCGCGGGGCACCTCACCGACGACAACGGCGAAAAGATGAGCAAGAGCAAGGGGAACGTCATAAACCCCTGGGACATCTTCGACCGCTATGGCGTGGACGCTGCGCGGCTTTTGATGGTGTCTTCGCCACCCGGCAACTTCAAGAAGGTCGGCCCGCAGAGCACCGAAGAGTCGGTGATGCCCTTCCTCAACAACCTCTGGAACTGCGTGCTGTTCGCGCGGAACGTGGTCCCGAGGAAGGCCGGAAAACAAACGGAAGCCGACAGATGGATACTCTCGCGCGCAAACGGCCTCATAATAGACGTCCAGGCGAATCTGGACAGGCACGAATACCAGCTCTGCTACGCGGCGTTGCAGCGCTTCATCATGGAAGACCTGTCCCGCTGGTACATCAAGCTCGTCCGCGGCCGCGACGAAACGGCAGTGAAGAAGACTCTGAATGAATGCTTCGGGATAGTGGCCAAGGTCTCTGCCCCGATAATTCCGTACTTTGCGGATTATCTTTGGACGGACCTGCTCAAAAGAAAAGGTAGTGTCCACTTCGAGAAGTGGCCCAAGCCCGACAAGAGGAAAACGGATTTGCGTTTGGAGAAGCAGATGGAAATTGTCCGTAACATCGTTGAGGCCGCGAACGCCGCAAGGGCCGAAAAAACGGTAAAGCTGAAGTACGTTCTGCCGTACCTTACCGTGAGCGGCTCCGCCGAAGCTACGTCCGCCGCAAAGAGGCTCAACTTAATATTGAAGGACCTTGCCAATGTCAAGGCCGTAAAGTTCGGGGCGGTGAAGCCGTCCTATAACGTAAAGCCCAACTGGCCCGTGGCCGGCAAGAAGTACGGCCCGAGGATGAAGCAGATAGCGATCGACCTGGAAAAGGCGGATGCGAACAAGCTTCTGGAAAACCTGAAAAAAGCGGGAAAGGTCTCCGTGGCTGGGGTGTTCCTTACAAAGGACGATTTGATACTGACCGAAAGGTTCCCCGAAGGCATGGCCGGCATGGACTTCAGCGGAGGCAAGGTGTTCCTCGACACGTCGGCTACGGCGCAGCTGAAGGAGGAATGGCTGGCGCGCGAGCTCGTCCGTGCCGTGCAGGAAACGCGAAAGAAGATGTGCCTGAAGACCAAGGACAAGGTCATGTTGTACCTGCCCGAGGAAGAGGCGTTTAAAAGGCATGCCAAACAAATTGCATTGGAAACCGGAAGCACGATAAAATTCGCAGGACCCGTTGGAACAAAATGCGACGTGGAATTCGAAGGAAGGAAATTCGTTTTCGGCGTCAAAAGCAGGTGATATCATTGACTAAGGCAAAATACGTTATGAAGGACGCGCTCGCTCTTGCCGAGAGGATAAAGGACAAGAAACTGCGCGACAAGACCGTTGCTATGCTGAAGAAGCCGGAGGCCGGCAACCCCGAGTTCGTCTACCCCGCGGCACAGTTCGACAAGATACCCGCCTGGGCCATGGGCGCCCATCATTGCTACGACGGCGGGGAGCTTGACCATTCGGTCTCTATGACAAAGCTTGCGCTTAAGCTGGCCGAGCAGTTCGAGGAGGCCTACGACATAAAGGTCAACCACGACTACATAATCTCGGGCGGTTTGCTCCACGACATAGGAAAGGTCTTTATCCTGAAGAAGGAGGGAAGCGGCTGGGGCTTCACAGGCTGCCACATGGATCACGCCGACCTGAGCGGCCAGATGCTTTTCGCGGCGGGCTTTCCCGAGGAAGTCGTCCATATCGTGGCCTCGCACGGTGGCGATATGGGCCAAGCCGGCGCGGCACCGAAGACCATGGAGGCGCTGATAGTCTTCCACGCCGACGTGCTTGACGCCGCCATGGAATCCCAGGTCAGGCCGCCTGCCGCCTCGATGCCGCTCCAGTTCCTGCTCATGCCGCAAGAAGGGGAAAAATAAGATCAATTAACCCTCGCACTGGCTGTGAAAGGGCAAAACGGAGATTAAATTATGAAGCACGAGGCCGAAGCGAAGAAGTTTCTGAAAAACATAAGCGGCAAGATAGGCGTGCTGTTCCACGACGATGCGGACGGGATAAGCTCCGCCGCGCTTGTTATTGCTTACGCCACTCAGAAAGATGTGACGGCCGTTCCAGTGGCGTTCGACGACTTTGAGGCCGCCGCGAAGTTCTTTGCGCTGGACGTTGACTATTACATCATGGTGGATTTGCCACCCAATGAGATGCTGAAAAAACACGGGGTACCCGAAGGGAAGAAACTGCTCATCGTGGACCACCATCCATTTGACAGCGATGTCAACGGGGACGGCGTAGTATTCGTAAACCCGCGAATGGACAATCCCGAAGCTTACGTGAGCGCCTCGCACTGCGTCTTTGACCTTCTGAAAGCGCAGCTGAAGGATTACGAATGGCTCATGCGCGTCGGTGCGACCGGCGACCACGAGATTGAAGGAACGGAAGAGGAGGCGGAGGCCGCGGACATGATAGGCGCCGTTACCGCCATCAAGAAGCCCGCCGCTTTCGAAAAGCTGGCCGTCTTCCTTTCCAAGTGCAAGCGTATTGATGATTTCCTTTTCAACGAGGGCTACCAAAAGCTGAAGACGGTACTGGACAAGGAATTCGAGAGCCAGATAGCCAAGTATGAGGTCGAGGCAAGCGGCGACATAACTTTCTTCGAGCTGAAGACCCGCTACGGCATAAGCGGGCTGCTCAGCACGAAGCTGTTCGACCTCTACCCGAAGCGCACGCTCATCCTTTACCGCAAGCGCCAGGGCGACATGTGGTCGGTCTCCGGCCGCTCGCACAAGTACGACATCGGCGCGGCGTTCAAGAAGGCCTCCGAAGGCATAGGCAGCGGCGGCGGCCATCCAGTAGCGGCAGGCGCTTATGTGAGCGACTTCAAGCTGTTCAGGAAACGGCTGCTGGAACTATTGAAATGATAATTTAGGCCTCGCACAGATTTCAGAAGGCCAAAAGACTATTTCATTCTCGCGAGTATGAACCCATGGTCACGCTCGAGCGGGTCAAGCATCATCCACTGCATGACGTCAAAACCAGCATCAACGAACTTCTTCACTTCCTGCTCCACTATCTTGCGCGGATTCTCGACGACGTCAATCGACCGCGCCTTTATGGCTATCATGACGAAACCGTCCATCTTGAGAAACTGCCGTGCATTACGGATTGCCGCCTCGCTCATCTGCGTGTCCGCGATGTCGCAGAAAACAACGTCGACCTTTTCGACCCAGTTGTATTTCTCGGGCATGCGCGCGTCCGCAAGGATGGGCATTATGTTCCCGTACTTTTCGGCTATCGGCAGGAACTCCGTGAACGGCCGTTCCGAGAACTCAACGCCGTAAATCATTCCCTCCTTCCCCACTATGTCGGCAACGTAGCTGCAGGTGAAGCCGTGCGCCGAGCCCAGATACAGCACCTTCGCGCCCTTGCAGATTGGCATCACTTTAAGGCCTTTAATTATTGCCGCGCCGAGTTTTGACCGCGTCGGGTCCCACAAGCGATATTCTCCTATAACCTGTTCGCCGAACGGGTGCCATTCCTTGAAGATTGCCTTGGTGGCCAGCTTCCCGTCCACTAGGAAAATCCCGGGAAACTTTTCAACAACGTTCACTTACCTCGCCTCGGCCAGCTTCTTCTTGTAGTCCGCGAGCAGTTCCGCCCCGTGGTTTTCCTTGCCGTAGAAGTCCATGCGCGCGGCTATCGTCACTTTGGCAGAAAGCAAACGGGCGATTTTTCCGCGCTGCTCGTTCGGCGCCCCGCTTATGTCAGGATGAGTGAACAGGATACCGAACCGCGGCACTTTCGCGTCCCCTGTCGGCGGGCCGGTGCGGCCGCGCTGGTTCCTCATTTCCTTGAGCGCGCGGAACAACGCTTTTTCCGCGCCGAGGAGCTGTATCGTCGAGGACGGCATCTTGGCAAGCCTTTCGAGCCCGCCCGCGTTCGCCAGTAACCGTGCCGCCAGAAGATGCCCCAGAAGGGCTGTTACGTTGGGCATCTCCTCGGGGACTATCTTGCCGAGGTACTTGTCCATCTTTTTCTTCAGATCGTAAAGCTGCTTGAGCTGCGTTGCGTATTCCTGAAGAAGTATGATGTCTTCATCGCGGAGCTGCATTCCCATGCTTCTTGAGAACTTTTCAAACTTTTCGCGCGAGCCGTACTTTGCCACTTGCTCCGCGAACTTCTCGTGGTCCTGGACCCTGTATTCCGGATAATGGAGCCCGTACCATTCCCTGAGCCGCTCGCTCATGGTGTTGAGTATCTTGTCAAGGTCGTTCAGCGCGGCTATGGACTGCATTATCAGCTTGTCCCGTTTTTCCTTCACGGATATCCGTGTTTTCGTCTGTGCCGCTCCGTACGCGCCCAGAAACTTGTTGAATTCCATGTCGTCCTTCGCGAAGCCCTTTTCCTTGGCAAGCTTTCGCATATTGGCCTGCAAGAAGTCCGTCGCCTTGTTGGGCTGGCTCGTTACGACGTCAAAGTCCCTGTTGCGCAGGTCCTTGATCAGGTGGGCTGTTTCCTCCAGCCTGTTCTCCTCGAAGGCCTTTACGTTCTCGGCTGCCTGTTCGGCATCCGCCGGGAAGAGCTTGAACGCTACTATTTTGCCCTCCTCGTCTATGGCAAACAGTCCTATCGGGCAGGCTGAAACGTATGCTTTGTTCATGTTCCCACAATTGAGGCTCTGCAGTTAGCTATTTATAGGTTGTCCTTGATAAGGTTTTTACGTGGTATAATGGGAAGGATAAGAACGAACTTCATAAAAGGACTGTCCACCAACCTCGTGGAAGTCTATCCCGAGAAGTTCGGAACCAACTTTGACGAGAACAAAAAAGCATTGAACGAGCTCAAGGTCTTCGATGAGAAGTTCACTCGCAACAAGGTCGCCGGCTACATAGTGCGCGTGGTCCTGAAGAAGAAATATTAGGGCTCTTTTTAAATTCTCCGATATCATTTCTAATTACGCGGGAGTCGCCAAGCCTGGTCTACGGCGCAGGACTCAAGCACGTCTTGAGTGTTGATTCCAAGATGATAGGAAATCCTGTGGGTTAGTCCCTTCGCAAGTTCGAAATTAGGGCCCGCAAAATCGCAGAGCCCCAAAAGAAGGTCTTGCCTCCCGCACCAAACCCTTTTATGTCTTAATAATCGCAATAACTGCCGTTATCAGGATAGTTATCGGCATCTTCTTCAATCAGTCTTTTGAGTTCCTCGGGCAACTTGTCCACATACACTGTTTTCGTGTACGAGTCCAGGACATTAGGGCCGTGATAGGAATCATCGTCCTCAAATGGATTCCTCACTTCCTTGTATTCGACCGTTATCTTATATTTTGGACTGCTCATTTCATTTTACCTCGGTATCCCAGAACTCCTTCCAGCTCTTGACCTTTTCGGGTATCTTGGGCAGGACCTTGTCCCTGATTATTTTCAGTACCTTTTCCCCCGCCTCGCCCGGTGGCGCCGCAAAATATGAGGAGTAATCGTCCGCCAGCAGGTCGCAATCGATGTCGTTCCCGTAAACGTCCTTGAGCACCGCGCCCGCCCTCTTGGCGAGAAGGCCCGGAGGCGCGACGTCCCACGAGTGGCAGCCGCGTTTCATCTTCAGGCCATATTTTCTCATTTCCCTGTCCACCGGCTCCCTCAGGTCGAACGCAATGCTCCTTGTCATTGTAGGCTTGAGGATGTCGGCTGTCGTGCAGCCCGTCGACCTGACGCCGGGGCTGTCGTTCTCGCTTATCTTGAGTTCCCTTAGTATTTCCTCCACGACCAGCGTTGACATAGGCAAGGCATGGCCGTAATGGGCGGCCGTATAGAACTTCGTGTCCTTGCTGGCTATCTTGTCCAGCCGATTGGCCGTTATCACGGCTTCCTCGCCGTTGTAGCTCGCCGTCGAACCGTTCTCGTCCGCCTGGAACTGCCAGCCGTCCCAGCGCTGCAGGGCACAGGCGGCCGCGTCTTTCAGCGTATGCCTGTCAGGATTGAATGCTATGACCGTGCTGAAGGCGTCCTGCGTCTCGCCTATCTGCATGGGCTTGTTACAGCTGCTAAGATAGATTGCTATTTCCGCCTTGGAGCCGTCTATCGGGTCCGACAAGAAGGCGATGTCCGGCAGCTCCTTCAGCTCTTCTATCTCTATCTCCCTGACGTTCCCGTCCGATATGAGGTATCCCTTGGTCTTTTGTTCATACAGGAGCCCCATCTTCAGACTAGGCTGCTTTTTGCTCTCCCTGGTCAGGTAGCGCAGCCCCGCGTTCTCGGCGTCGACTTCGTGCCTGCTTATCGGATGGTCGCCCCTGAGCTCTTTCACGCCCGTCGACCTTATTTCCTCTACGGCATTGTATATGGACTTTGTCATTCCCTTGCAAAGCTCTATGGGCAAAATCATGCGATCACCACTCGCCGTCGTCGCTCCATCCAAACATTTTACTTTTTTTCTTGCGGTCGATAAGAATTTCGTGGTACATGTCAAGCCCGCAGCGCAGGTGAGGCCTGAGCTCGTTTGCGCGCTTTTCCAAGAACGTTCCTATGTCTTCTGGGTCTGCTCTGATGAATACGAGCTCGTCTATTTCCTTCTTTTCTATCTTGCTATGGGCTTCTATCAGCTCTTCCTTGTTACAGAGGACATTCAACTCGGCTATAATCATCGGCTGCAACGTGCCGGGTCTTCCGGCCATGCACACCGGAGTATACGATTCGAAACCGTAGACATTGAGCTCTTCTATGGATTCGCGGCCCATTGCATAGCCTGAGACATTTCTGGGGTCTTTTTGGACGTCCTCCCAGTTCACATAACCGCACGGCGCAAGCTGGAACTGCCCGACACCGATGTCGTTGATCTTGCTCTTCCTTCCAGCGACAATGTAACCGTCGGACGTTATTGTAATTCCACCGACGCTGAGCGGGTTCGCAGTGTTCTTGATTTCCTGGTATTTCATCGTGCCCTTGAAATGCCTCCAATCTGTGGGCTGGAGCTGCAGGGTAAGCGTGCCTGCGCTGACACTGTACTGATTGACCCTTGCCATGGAATTGTTCACGCATTCCGCACCCTTTGCCGCGGCTTCCTTAATTTGCTTCTGCCATGTCTCCTCTATATTGGCATTAATCTCGGCGTTCGGCTCCCATCGGGCATTGTCGATTTCATATTTGAAACTGGCGAAATCCCCTGCAAGCACAACGTAATCTTTCTTTACAACTGTTTTTCCTGCCATTCTGTCACCTCAATTACTTCTTAACGGTAGTTAGAACAGAAAGTATAAATGTATTACCTTTATCATACTTTATATGATGATTTTATAAGGCCTGCCGACTAAGTTATTTCATGAAGAAACGGGTGACGATAACCCTGGACGAGAACCTTTTCGGCGGGCTCAATGGGATAATAGACGGCGTGAAGGTCAGGAACCTTTCGCAAGCCATAGAGTTTCTCATAAGGAAGTCGATGTCGGAAAACAGGTGCGCTGTAATACTGGCCGGCGGGCCCGAGGAAAAGCTGAAAGTTGGCGACATGTTCAGCCCGCTTTTTGCGGTAGGCAACAAGACCGTCATAGAGAGGATGGTGGCGTCACTCAAGTCTTCCAAGTTCACCGAAATCTACGTTGTCGGCAGGAAGGCAGTTTTGAGCGACATCTTCAAGAAAATGGGCGACGGCTCGTCCTTCGGCGTAACGCTGAACTACGTGGAAGAGACCGCGCGGGCGGAGGCAGGCACCGCCGGCACGCTCAGGCTGCTGAAAGGAAGATTGAGCGCACCTTTCATCTGCCTCTATTGCGACATCGTGTTTGATTATGATCTAGAGAATATCTGGAACTTCCATATCAGGAACTCCGAAAATACCACCCTCCTGCTGAAGACGAGCAAGACGCCCGTCAAGCACGGCGTCGTAGGGCTTGAGGGAAACAAGGTGGTAAGTTTCGTGCAGAAGCCGAAAACGGCGTCCTCCTACATAGTTTACGGCGGCATTTTCGTGGCGGACCAGAAGATATTCGATGTCCCGGGAAGCTCGCTTGAGCACGACGTCTTCCCGCAGCTCGCCAAGGAGCGCTTGCTCTCCGGCTATGTTGGTTCGGGCACCAGCCGTCACGTGCACGGCCCGAGATAAGGCGCGCCTATGCCTGAAGGCTTATATCCGTAAAACTTCTTATGGATTTTATGGCGGCCAGGAAGATGAAAGGCGGTCCGAGCGAGACATATGCAAAGGTCTGGCACGAACTGAAGGAAAAAAATCCCCAGGCGGCCCAGTTCATGAACGCGAACCAGTCCTATTTCATGGAAGGCGCCAAGGCGGTGGACGCGATGAAAGGCAAGAAGTTTTACCGCGTGGCGCAGGAGGAGATTAAGAACATGGTGGTGGAGAGCTGCGCCAGGCCGGATTACGTCAATGTTCCGGGCCGTATGGAACTCGTGAAATTGGAGCCTACTCCGATTCCCGAGCGGAAAACGAAGCTGTCAAAGGCCATCAGGATCATTCTGGGAAATTACAGGCTCATGGAGGAGAACTACAGGAAAAAAGCGGCACAAAAGGCCTGAACGGATTCGAAAATATATTTTTGGACCTAACCCGTTAAAAACCGAAAAAGAAAAAATGAAGAATTTACTTCTTGCAGCAGAGCATCATCAGCATCTTCCAGAGGCCTGCTACGATGAATGCGGTCGGCCAGAAGGGCAGATCGACGTATCCGTACGCTATTGCGAACCCTATTATTCCTATTATGAGCAATAGCAGTCCCATTCCGCCCTTGTGCCCGTGTCCGTGGTATTCTTCAGTTGGTGCGCTGTTTGTTTTTCTTGGCATGATATCACCAGACAACTACAGGTCGCAGGGTCTCATCGTGGCGCGTCCGTTCGCCTTCGCCCTCTTTCCGGCCATGTCGAGCTTTCGCGCGACCATTTCGTCAAGCGCCTTTGTGAAGTCGCCAGACATTCTCATTCCCTTAGGCGCAGCATGCTTGATTGCGCTCTTTACTACCAAAGACTTTCCCATATTATCACCCTATTTTGTCCGTATCTGCGTTTTAAGAGGCTTTAGAAAACCTCTGTAAAATAGAGCTGCTTGGCAGTTTATAAAGGTTTATGTGATATGGCTCTCGTAAATCCAATAAAAAGGAAAAGAAAATCAAAGTGCCGCTATTTGTCTATGGTGTAGCAGGTGGCCGCGTAAACGTCCATGCGCGCGCTGTCGTCGAACCAGAAGCACTCTGCAGGCCCGTGCTCCTCGAGGTATTTCCAGAGAAGTATTTCCTTCTCCGCCTTGTTGACGTTCGTTGCCCTATGTTCCCCGTCTTCGCCGACTATCCTGTCCCGTATCACTTGGTTGTCCAGTTTGTCGCTGAACCTTATCATTTTCTTGGACGGTATGGGTATGGGGCTCTGCCTTATCACGGGCTTGTCGCTCTCGGCCTTGTGCTGGGCCGCGGCCAGATAAGCCGCTACCGCGTGCGCGCAGAAGCGGTCCTCACCGCTCGCGTACTTGTAGTTCAGCTTCCCGTGGAACGCGTTCTCTTCGCAGTCGCAAGAGGCCTCGATGTCCAGTATGTCCGCCTGGTGCAGGTCGTCCACCGGAAGAGAAAGCAAATCGACCTTGTAAGTCCGTTCCTCTTTTCTGGACGGGACGTGGACCACACACCGCCTTCCGTAATCCTTGACCTCTATTCCGCCTTCAGTGACGCCTTCCAGCGAGGCTGTGTAAATTTCGACCCCTTCGATGTTATCGGAAAGCGTGAAGAGTTTGTGGCGGTCGCTTTTCAGCCCCGTCCAGCCATAGCCCCTGTAAGCGCCTTTAGCCGTTTCCATGCGTTCCTTTATCCTCGTCATCATGCCCATCTTTTCCTTGTACGCCTGGTCCTTGCTTTCGGGGACCGGTATGTTCAGGTGGCGCCCCCGCTTTATGAAATATCGCGCAGTTATGCATTCTATTGGAACGAGTTCAAGCGACTCCGGAATTTCCGTGTATTCGTTGCCTCTCAGGTCGTCTATCACGCGGACTATGCCGGCCTCGCTGGGCAGCACTTCCGTCCTGCCCTTCCTTATCTCGCGCACGGTCGTGCGTTCGAACTGGTTTTCCTTCTTTTCATTATATCTCATCATCCTCACCTACTGAGTATTGTCCGTTCGGGTATCTGAACAAATGTGGTGATAGTTATCACCATAAATTTAAATAGTTCCTCCGCGCTATTGGCTGGTATGATAAGGACGGAAGCGGAAAGGAAGCTGGCCTACGCTGGACTGAGCATCAACGAGGCCAAGGTCTACTTTACGCTGCTGAAACTCGGCAAGTCCCCGCCGGGAGCCATAACCCAGGACTCGGGCGTGCACCGCCGCAACGTCTATGACGCTTTGGAGCGGCTCCTGCAGAAAGGGCTTGCCGGCTTCGCGATGGAAGGCAAGCGCAAGGTATACCGCCCCGAGAGTCCCGGCCGCCTGCTCGAAATGATGCAGACCAAGGAGGGCGACCTCGCCTCGCTCATGCCCTCGCTCGGCTCCATGTACGGCGCCAAGCGCGAGCCCTACGAGACCAAGTTCTACATCGGCAGGCACGGCCTGAAGGCGGTCATGGACGACCAGCTCGCTGTCGGAAAGGACATCTTCATATTCGGTTCCTACAGCCAGGTCGAGGAGCGCATCAGGCATTATTTTGTCCAGTTCGAGAAGCAGCGCATAAAAAAGAAAATCCGCGTCCAATTGGTGCTTGACGAGACTGCGCGCGGAAGGCCCTCGACAACGCTCCCGTTCGTTTCCGCGCGCTTCCTGCCAAAGAGCTTCCTGAGCCCGATAGCAACAAACGTCTATGGCGACCGCGTTCTCATAATCAATTATTCGGATCCCGTCCTGATAACGCTCATAAAGAACCAGAACGTTGCTGACGCTTACCGCAAGTTCTTCAAGCTGTTATGGTCTGCTGCAAAAGAGCGCTAGAGCTGACCCTTAAAACCTGAGAAAAATCAAACGCTTTTGTCAAGAACTATAACTGAAGCTAGTGTTCTTGAACACGCGTACATTCAACAAGAGTTATAAAATGTACGCAGTCTCAAAACATCGATGCCGGCGCCACCGGAGTCTGCTCCTCTTTCATGCTGGCGTCTTCAGGCATAGGCGCGTTGATGTGCTTTATGATTACCACGTCGCCTATCGAATCCACGTATTGGTAGGGAACGATTATTCCCTTCTTTCCGGCCAGAATTCCCGAGAGGAACGATCCGCGGGCCACGTCGAGCACTACCGATTGTATCCGGAACTTGCCCAAATTGAGCTTGAGGTCCGCCACACGACCGCAGTACGCACCGCGGCTTGTAAAGACGTCCTTTCCGAACATTTCAGATATGCTCTTCACTGTTATGCCCATGCAATCACCCCAACATTAAGTAGTATTAATAATGTCCAACAAATATATAAGCTTGAAAGGAATTTACCGCATATAGAAGCGGTATAAAAAGCACGCTGGGATAGCCAAGCGGTACGGCGCTGGCCTGCTAAGTCAGTTCCTCGCAAGAGGTTCCTGGGTTCGAATCCCAGTCCCAGCGCCAATTTTTCTCTTTTAAATGTTTTATCTTTCTAGCCATTGGGATGTGGGGATTGGCGGAGCTAATCAAGGTCATAGAATCGATGGCCACCGACGGCCAGAATGAAACGCCTTTGGGCCTGATGGATTTTACCAAGAACGATTCCGTAAGGCTGGTTTACGGCCATGTCGAGAAGCTCGAGTTCGTCGGCCCTGCCGAGCGTGCCGCCTGGAAAAAGGAATACGACAAAAGCAACGGGCAATTTGGCGCTATGCTTCCTTTCGTGAAGATAAAGTTCCGCCAGAAGCCCGTGAGATATTTCGCGGAAAGGTACAGCGAAATAGCGGGCTACGACCCGGAGAAATTTGCCAAGTTCGACGTGGTGGACGGAAGGAAGAATTATGAATTCAACACTCCGTACGAACTGCTTGATGTTCCGGAAGAGGACGACGGCAGCATATTTTACCGCGATGACTACAACGTCGGCAGCAAGAGCGAAAATACGACCTTCTGCTCGGACAAGCAGGATTTCCTGAAAAGAATAAGGGAATCCGCGAAAACCGTCACGCCCTTGCTCGGCCGGTTCCTGGAGCGCGTGGAAAAATACTAGCGGCCGTCCTCGTTTTTAAATACTCTTCTGTTGATTTTAGTTTAAAGCGGGCCTGTAGTCTAGTGGTAGGACATAACCCTCACAACGCCTTTGGTGGACGTCCGAAGGACGTCGGGGCTTGAGCACGGTTGAGGTCCAGGTTCGATTCCTGGCAGGCCCACCATGCAAACCGACGACCGAAGGTCGTCAAAGCTAAGCAACCCGGACTGCTGAGCGCGAAAGCGCTATGATAGTGGACGCCAGCAGGCGTCTAAGTCGCACAACGTGCGTTGGTAGCGATGCTCCCGTCGTCTAGTCCGGTCAAGGATCCGAGCCTTTCGATCAGATTCGAAAGAATTGAGCGCTTCGGCGCTATGAAAAGAAAGCTCGTGACCAGGGTCCAAATCCCTGCGGGGGCACCATCTTCTCAATCAGTAAAACTTCTCTTTAAGTGGCCGCTCGAAAGAGGTGCGAGATATGGAAGCAAAGATTGACATACACGAATACGACAAGCGGCTGGATTCCGCAATAAGGCGGGTTGAGGCGGCCAAGGATATTTCCGATGCCAACAAGGCGGACATTATGGAATTCCAGAGATACCTGTTCGCCAAAGGTCTGACAGCAGGCAGGATAGCCAAATACCTAAACCATTTGGGCAAGATATCGCGGCTCTTGGGCAAGGGCTTCAGGGACGCGAACAAGGACGACATAATCGGGCTTGTCCGCAGCATAGAGTCCCGCCCGTACAGCGCATGGACAAAACACGATTACAGGGTTGTCATAAAGCGCTTCTATCAATGGGTCAGGAACTGCGATGAGGACAGTAAGGAATACCCGCCCGAGGTTAAGTGGGTAAAGACCACCGTGTGCAACGGCAACCACAAACTACCTGAGGAGTTATGGTCGGAGGATGAGATCAGGAAACTGATAGACGCGGCAGACCACCCGAGGAACAAAGCACTCATCTTTGTTCTATACGAGTCTGGTTGCAGGGTGGGCGAAATAGCGTCGCTTAGGATACGCCAAATAAGGTTCGACGAATACGGCGCTGTAATCACGGTCAACGGCAAGACCGGCATGCGCAGGATAAGGCTGGTCAGTTCGGTCCCGACGTTATCGGCATGGCTGAACATCCACCCGGGCCGAAATGACACGGATTCCCCGCTTTGGACAGGGATAGGGACAAGGAACATGAACAGAATCATCGATTACAGGACAATATCGGACATGCTGAAGAAAGCCGCCATCAAGTCGGGCATAAGCAAGAAATCATACCCGCACATATTCAGGCATAGCCGTGCGACATTTTTGGCCAGCCATCTTACCGAGGCCCAGCTCAAGGAAATGTTCGGCTGGACGCAAGGCTCGAATATGGCCGCTATCTATGTGCACATGAGCGGCCGCGATACCGACAACGCCATATTGAAGCTGAACGGCTTAGGCGGCGATGAGCGCAAGAACGAGGAAAGCATGCTAAAGCCCGTAAAATGCCCGCGCTGCGAGTTTGTTAATGGAGCGACCTCGAAATTCTGCAATCGCTGTGCGGCTCCGTTGGACATACGGACAGCCCTTTCCATAGAAGAAAAGACGAACGGCTTGGCGCAGAGCTTCGCGGAGGCTATGGGCAACAATGCCGGTATAGCCGAAGTGGTCAAAAGGCCCGACATGAGCCAGGCGGACTTGGAGAGGTTGGCGAGGTTGGTGGTTGGGTATATGAGAAGATAGAAAAGCGCTCTATTTTAGTGGCTATAGATGTTCTTTTCGAACTTGTTCCAATCTGCGTCTAAGTCATCGCCAAAGTCTATGGTATTGAAATATTTTGTAAGGTCGCCCTTCTTATCTACCTTTTTCTTGGTTGAATCGGCCATAAGGATAATTGTAGTTACCGGTTAAAATAGTTAACTTGTTGAGCCAGGCGGACTTGGAGAGAATCGGGTTTCCTATTTAGAAAGCATAACATGCGGTATGTCAATTTGTATTGAATGCGTGCGTTCTTTATTTTGTATTTGCACCACAAATAAAACGCCTATCCAAACCATTCGTTTATCTTCATGGATTCCAAACAATGCGCTTTTAACAGTAGCTAAAGATTTCTTTATGTCCATTTCTTCAGAAGATTGGATTCCAGCAAAAATATTTTTTGACGCATTCAATATTTCTAAACCAACGATTCTGTTGTCTTTTGAAAAATCAATAATATAATTTCCATGTTCTAGGCTATCCGCTATAGGTGTGTCTAAATGGACATAAAATATGTCTTCCTCTTGGTCATAACTTACCTTCGCTTTTTTTGCAGCCATTTTTGATACCTTTTGAACCTTTTTACCGATACGTAATGCACCGTTATAACTTTTAGTTTTTGAGTGGTTAAAAACTTAACCGTTATAGAAAAATAACGCCTTTTGTTTATCACGAAATGTATCCTGTAAACGTCGTCTTCCTGTGATTCAATCGATACGATGTCTTCTCCAGCCCTTAATATGCCTTCTATCTGGTTTTGGTCCAGATGCCTTGATGGAATTGCATCCATTACGGCATGCTTAGAAAAAACTATTTCATTTATTACCGTTAGTTTTTCATGCATCCTTTCATTATTCATACCGTTTGGCATAATCAGTAATGATTTCTATACTTAATAAAAAACAATGTGAAACTTTAATTATCTAACTCTAAAGCATTTTCTTATATTCTTGTTGGCAGACCTGTCATTGGCGCGGTTAGCGCCTCCCTAATAAGTCTTCTGCGAAGTCCGTCCAATCCCACGTTTCCGTGCCCTGTTGGCGCGATAGCTCTTCCGAGGCCTTCTTTTTGAAGGGCTCTGCCTTTTGGTTTCAAAGATGTAAGCCAGCAGAATAACAATTATGACTATCAGAATTGCCGTCGAATCCGAATCCGGAGAAGACGCCGACAATGATTGGAAATTATTGTATAAAGCTGAACCGTTGGTTTTCGTTCCGTAACCGTTGCAATTCTCGTTCATGGTCCAGCTTCCCTGCCCTATGCACTGCGTAGCTAGGGCGTCCATTAAAGTCTGGATTTTATACGGATTCAACGAAGCTACTCCGACAGTTAGAAAGGCCGCAATGATTAAAACAATAGACAACGCAATAAGGCCCCTTTTCATGAAGAGGACTTGTAAAAGGCTGTTAATAAATATTGCCAATAAAGGCGAGGCTTAAATTGCTTTGCGCCGAATGATTTATTATGTACACAAACGAGCCTGTGGCAGTCGCTGAGGCAGTCGGTATCATTGCCGGCCTAGGCGGGGCTGCTGTCCTTTACACTTATGCTGACGTGTATCTGCCCCATGTGAACAAGTTCACGGACGATTTTGCTAAATCGCTGATTGACTCCAAGGAAAAGCTCGCAAAAAAGTACAATGGCGGGAGGCATGATGCGGAAACCATGAAAGAGTTCAAGGAAGGCATGCTGGACGTGCTTGAAAACGCCGAAAACTACGCCATGAACAAAGGCTGGTTTATTGGCAGGCGCACTAGGAAAGCGCTGAAAGGCAGTGTAGGCATGGTAAAGGAATACATCGAGAGGATTGACGCATCTGAGAGGTGCGCCTACAACAGAATAAGGTTCGCCCCTGAGAAAGTCACGGGGGACGGAGGCGTTGCCCTCTGTCCGACGTTCGTACTTTAGGCACATTTAGCGCCTTTCTAACACCGTCAGAAATACCCCAATATCTTGTCCATCAGCCCCATTCTGGTAATGGCATCCCCGTAGTGCGCATACTGCTTCCGCTTGAGGCGGTCAAGAACCAGAAAGAAGTAATTGCTCCCGTACTCCTTTTTCAGCAGGGCTGCCTTGCGCTCGAGCTTCCCTCTGTTTGTCAGCGTCTTGCCGGTCTCGACCTCTATGGCGATCTTGTTCCTGTATTTGTCCTCGAACACTATATCGGGCCTTCTTGTCCAGAACGTTTCAACCGTGTCGGTGAATTGGCGCAGGAGCTGCCCTATGTACAACACGAAGAACTGGTGCTCTATGCCTTCGAGAAGGTTCGGGGAGTCGGCTTTTATGAAGTAGTACTCGCCCCTGCCCTGGCCGAGCGTCTGGCGTATGGGAATATAGCCTTCGGCAATCAGTATCCTCCTGTCCTCCTTGGTTAGCTCCTTAGCACGGAACAGCTTATTGTTCAGGTCCACGGAGAAGCGGTCTTTCGAGCGGGGAGATAAAGGAAGCGCGGGTTATTTTCTCTCATAACTCCTGACATATTCTAACTCGTTTTTCATTGGTCCTTCGACGTTTTCAAGAACCAGCCCTTCCAGAATTTTTGGGACGTTGACACCCAATTTTAAAATCTTGGTTATTTCCGTTCTGTTAATAGCAAGATGCACGGGGACATGAATCTCCGATTCGGCATAACCGCTGACATGCATGTGTTTTAACCTGTTCCCCATGACCTGCACAAGTTCTTCCGCAAGCTTCATGCTCGGGTCATGTTCATAGGCATGCTGTGTGTCCAGAACAAATCCGAAGTCATATTTCCTTTTCAGCTCCTTGAATTGCTCGGGCCGTGTGCCATAGTTCTTTCTCTTGTCCATGTTCTCAAGCAAGAATGGCAGGCCCGATTCGTTCAATCTCTTGAAATCATCTATAGTATCCGGATGTAATACGATTCCATCAACAGGTAGTTTATCGCATAAAAATCTCAGTTTTTCAACGATTTCATCGCTATTCTTAGAACCGTATCTGACTTCTTTCCACGGGGCATGTATTGTAACATATTCAAAGTTTTTAGCACATTTTATTGCTTCTTCGGGCAGTTGGTATTCAAGAAGTTTTTCTGGCGTTGCAAAACTGAGTTCGATTGCATCGGCACCCGAAGATTGATACAACATGATTATCTTTTCGAATGGCATTTCTGAACGGTATAAGCAGCCTGTTGAAAAGCCGACGTTTGCCATGCTACAACATAAATTTTAACGCTTAAATTTGCTGCGCAATCTTCTCCATTATCTTTTCAATTATCTTCACTGGCGCGACCGCTTGCGCGTTCCGCGCCTCTCCTAATATGCCGAGTGCAAACTCCGCGCTTTCTCCCCTTGCGGTTAGCCAACGGCGCAGAAGCCCCTGTTGAATTAAAATCCAACCGAGTGGCGCTTCTTCCTTTCAAAGGGGCGCTTAAGCGGTCCCGATGGCCTGTTTTTCAGGCTTTCGCGAGCAGGCTCGGTTAGATTGGGGGTCTAACTGCGCAAGAAAAGGCATCTAACCGAGCCGAAACCGGGTTTAATTCCTGCGGGCCAAAAAAGCCCGTTCCTCTAACTCCACCTTCGGCGGAGTTAGCTCTTCCTGGCGGGCGCCGTTGGCGCCCTTCCAATATCTCTTATTCCCGCTACTGCGCCATAGAAGCGCAGAAGCCCCGCCTTCGGCTTAGTCCAACTCAAGGGTTGCGCAGTTCCTTTAGCGTCTTTTCCGCAGCAGCAAGCACGTGCCTGGTACGGTTGCGAACGGGCGGGGCGATGTATTCTGGCAACGTAAGACTTATCTTGAAGCCTATACCTGGTAAAGCCGTAATAACGTTTCTTCCACGAGCCTTGTGTCTATAGAAACAGCTGGTTTTGCGGATATTCTCCACGAAATCATCGGCGGTCGCACCATAGTCCAACTGTCCGAACGCAAACTCGGCATCGGACAGAAAACGCTCCGAATGGACGATATTCATCTTAAGCCTCTCCGCAGACATACCACCATGGACTGAAGGGTCGAAATAAGCGTTTATTCTTGGCACGTCAAACTTCCGCACGTCCACAACGCGCATGTCAATTCTCTTCATGGGCCCTACATGCTTGCCTCGCATGATGGAAAAGTAAACGTAGTTTCCGTCTTCCCTTGATCGCGACCACAGCCCGTAGCCCCCGCTCTCATAATTGCATCCGATAAGAAGATTTTCCGAACGCACATTCATGTCGTAATCCACTTTGCGTCCAGTAACCCGTTTGAATCCTTCCTCGACGAAGGCGACAACTCCTTTTTGTCTTTCGGTAAGCGGCATATGTTAATTATACAAACACATGCATATAAGTTTTGCCGTAGTTTTCAAACGTTAACAATATATGTAAGTTCCGCTAATTATCTAAAAGAGACGACCAAAATTAAGGGAAAGTTTCTCTGATTGGACGGGATGGCCCTGCGGGGGCACCAATCCACCTTTCTTGCAACACAAACGTATGGAATTCCAAGCGGTTTGGTGACCTGGGGCACCATTTTAAATAAACCTCGCCTATTTCTCTCATGGCGCGCCAGGCAGTTATCAGGAAGACCGTCGAAGGCCACAAGAAGGAGTCGCGGTGGCGTGACTTCATTCTGGGCTGGCAGGACGGGCTCGTGAACGTTCTTGGGGTTATTCTGGGCGTGGCGGCCGCAACGAACAATACGAAGGTCGTTATCATCGCTGGCATGGCCGCCACTTTCGCCGAGTCCATTTCGATGATGGCAGTCGCCTATACGTCTTTCAAGGCGGAAGAGGACTTCTACAAGTCCGAACTGGCCCACGAAACTCGAGATGTGAGTGAGGCCGCAGATGCGGAGAAGAAAAATATACGCGCCATATTCAGCCGCTTGGGCTTTACCGGAAGATTACTCGACTCTGCCGTCCAGCGCATAACCTCAAACAAGAAACGCTGGGTGAACATGCTCGTGAGCATGAAGCTGAAGCTTGAGCCGCCCAAGCACAGCCCGCTGAACATAGCATTGATAGTCGGCGCTTCCGCCTTCATCGGCTCCTTCATCCCGCTCATCCCGTTCGTTCTTCTTCCCGTAAAGACCGCGATTTACGTGAGTCTTATAGTGGCGACGGCTTTCCTGTTCTTTGTGGGCGCCTACAAAGCTAAAACAACCGTGGGCAGTTGGCTGCGCGGCGGCTTGGAACTGGCGTTGATAGGCATGCTGGCAGCGTTTGCCGGCTACGGAGTGGGCGCAATAATGGGCGCGATACTTGCGTAGAATTACTTCAGCTTCCTGACTTCTTCGGCTACCTGGCTGGCTATTCCCCAGCACGTGTGTCCCTTGAGCTTGATTATCGTTATGCCCGCCTCTTTCGTTGACGTTTTCGCCCGTTCGGCCTGCTCCGTCGTGAGCTTTTCCTTTATCACGAACACCATGTTCTCGCCGTGCTCGCCCTTTGCATAGGATTTTATCTGTGAAATTGGGAGCCCTGCTTCCTGCGCTATGTAATAGCGCAGCCGTGCCGTGTCAAGCTGGTTGTCCATTATTATGATTTGCTCGGCTGGGAAACCGGTCGCTTCCTGCATTACCGCGCCAAGCTGCGTGGACGGGTTCGTCACGACCATTACTTTAGCGCGCGGAGCGAACTCCTTTATTTTCTCGGCGACTATGCGCGTTATCTTGCTGTTGAATTCGAGCAGCTGTTCGCGTGTCTCGTCAGGCTTGCGCGCCCTGCCCGCCACGAAAACTATTATTTCGCTGCCCTTGATCGCACCGTAATCGTCTGTTCCCACGACTTTTGTGCCCGGCGATATCGCGACCGCCGCATGGCCAAGGTCCAGCGCCTCGCCTTTCACCGCGTCCTTCATTATGTCTATGAGAACCAGTTCGTTGGGCTTTGCGGAATTGAGCAGTGCGAACGCGATGGCCGTCCCCACGCGTCCCGCTCCGCCTATTATTGAGATTTTCATAGAACGCTATACGATAGCTTGCTTTAAAACTGTAACTGAACCTACAGCTTGAACTGGTGGTGCTGCTCGAATCTGGTCTGCAGGCACCAGTCCGACAGGTACTCTTCTTTTGAAGAGCTGTGCCTGAGAATTTTGGATTCCGAACCGATTATTTCCGCGTTAATCGGGCATACGTCGTTGAAGGGAATTTCCTTCAGAGTTGGAAATTCGTAATCCCTTATTTCAAGGCCCCTTAGATCGCTTTTTACCTTGCCTACTATCATGTCCGTCCACCAGACCAGAGCGAAGCCCACCGTACCCACCGTGTTTTTGGCGACGATGAGTTTTCTTTCGTCAATTTCCCGCTCGCGGCCGGGCTCGACGTTGTTGTACCTGAATTTGGGGTTGTCGGTCTGCACGAAATAGCACTTAAGGTCACCGACACGTTCCCGTTTCAGGACCTCGCCGCAATATATTCCTAATTCGTCTGCCATATCCTGTTATAGAAAATCAAGGAATTAAAGCCTATTCCTTTGACTTGATTACGCGCGCCATCGCGTCGTAAATCAGTTTGCCGGCTATGAGCGCGTGTATGCCCATCTCGTCCGTCTTGATGGGCGTGAATTCCACGAAATCGATGGCTACCAACTTATCCGCAAGAAGGCCTATCGCCTCGGACACTTCCGCGAACGACTTTCCCATCGGCTCCGGATTTCCCACTGACGGAATGACGGACGGGTCGATTATGTCGAAATCTATCGAGAGATAGACCTTTCCTTTCAGGTTCTTGAGGTCGTTCAGCCCTGCGATTTTTACCTTGCTTTCCTTCAGGTACTTGTCTTCCTCCTTGGACGCCACCCTGGTCCCGAACAGGAAAACATTTTCCTTCCCGAACCTGCCCGCAAGCCGCCGCACCACCCCGTCATGCCCTTCGCTGTCCTCGCAGTCCGCGTGCGCGTCAAAAACAACTATCTTGTCGGGCTTGACCGCCGCCGCGCAGGCTGCCGTGATGGAATGGTCCCCGCCCAGGAATATCGGGAAGGCGTTTTTCTTCGATTCCAGAAGCAGCTCCCTCACTTCGGCCTCCGTTTCCGCCGCGTTCCTGCCGTAAGTGTTGCCCAGGTCTTTTATGAACGCCTTTTCGGTCAGGTCCACCCCGAATATGAACGTTTCCAGCTTGGGAAAGACCTTCCTGAGTATGGTCGGCGCCTTTGCCGCCCCCGTCCTCAGCGTCTGCGACTTGTCGTACGGCACGCCTATGAGCGTAAAGTCCATGGGTATTGTATCGGTATACGACTTTAAATCATTGGCTGGATGAACTGACGTGAAGCTTTTAAATAACAGCCGCGATTATTGAACAGATTGTTATGGTATTTGGCATTTTCAGGAAAAAGCTCATTGCCAGGCCCAAGCCTAAGCCTGCCAAGAAGGCGGCTCCGAAGCCCAAGGCAAAGTCGGCAGCCAGGGCAGCGCCTAAGGCTGTACCAAAGGCCGTTCTAGCGCCCAAGAAACCCGTTCTGCCCGTTGTGGAGAAGCTGGACGACCAGAAGGCCTATGAGCTGCTCAAGGCCGCCAAGATACCCGTCGTACCCTATATAATAGCAAAGTCCGAAAAGGACCTTCCCGAAGCCTTCAAGAAAATAGGCTTCCCGCTCGTTTTGAAAGCCAGCGGAAAGAACATCATCCACAAGTCCGAGCTGGGCGGAGTGAAGTTCGCTTCCAATGGGGGCGCCGCCATAGCCGCCTTCCACGAGCTGATGAAAATCAAGGGCTGCGAGAAGGTATTGGCCCAGAAGAAGCTGGACGGATTGGAGCTGATTGTGGGCGCCAAGGCGGACCCGCAGTTCGGCCACGTCGTGTCCATCGGCCTGGGCGGCACCTACGTGGAGATCCTTAAGGACGTCACGTTCCGCATAGCTCCGATAACGGCAGTCGACGCGATGGCGATGGTCAAGGAGCTGAAGGGCTATGACATTCTTGCGGGCGCGCGCGGCCAGCCTCCTATAAACTTCAACATGCTGTTCGAGGTATTGGTAAAGGTCGGAAACCTTGCCGTCCGGGAGAAGCTCAAGGAAATGGACATTAATCCTCTCTTTTGCACCGCCGAGGGCTGCTTGGCGGCAGATGTAAGGATCGTAAAATAGGCCTTTTAGGGCGTTTTCTGCATCGGGACTTCAGATAGCTTTATATGGGTCTAATACTAACTACTTATTAGTGACAAATATGACAACTGAACTTGCAAAACATGCGAAATACGTGACCGAGATGGGAATCTTCGGCACGGATGAACGCACAGTGATGGGCATGATGAGAGAGGGGGGTTGCGCACCGCAAGGCAAGGACTGGTATTGCTTTTACCAGCCCGGCGCAAGCAAAGGCAAGACTACGTATCCTGTGGGACAGCACATAGCTGACATGGATAGCCAGGTCAAGACCAAGCGCAGCCAGTTGCGCGCGCTCGATGCCTGAAGGCGCCTTTAAGAATTTTGCCCCGCTTCTTTAGACGTATGAAAATTGCGAAAACGCCAGGCGAATCGCTCGCCACTGGCCCGCTGCCAGAGGGCTGCAGGCTCTGCATAACCGGCAACAAGCTAGTTCTTTTCGTGACGGGACTGTGCAACCAGAACTGCTATTTTTGCACCATTTCCGAGGGCCGCTGGCAGAAGGACGAGGTGTGGGCTAATGAAAAGCGCGTCGAGAAGCCCGAAGACATAATTGAAGAAGCCCGGATTTGCCGCGCCAAGGGCGCAGGCATAACCGGCGGCGAGCCCCTGATGAAAATAGACCGCGTCATTGATTACGTAAGGCTCCTGAAGAAGGAGTTCGGAAAATCGTTCCACATACATCTCTACACCAACGGCACTCTGGCAAACGGAGAGAACCTGAAGAAACTGCACGAGGCCGGCTTGGATGAGTTGCGGGTCCACATGGACCGTGACGCGGTAAAGCGCGCCTTGCAATATTCCGGCTGGAGGGTCGGCATGGAAGTGCCCTGCATCCCCGGCGAGGAAAAGCGGCTTTGCGATTTGGTCGATTATCTGGAAGGCGTTGGCGCGCATTTCCTTAACCTCAACGAACTGGAGTTCTCCGAGCGTAATGTGGAGCCTATGGAGAAGCTGGGCATGACATTGTGCACCGATTCGCTGACGGCCGTGCAGGGCAGCCGCGAGACCGCCGAAGCCGTCCTGAAGTACGCTGAAAAGAAGTCGTTGCCGGTTCATTTCTGCACCGCCCGCCTGAAGCTCGATTACCAGCTCCGCAACAGACTGACGAACCGCGCAAGGAGCATCCGCAAGCCCTTTGAAAAGGTGACGTCAAACGGCTTCCTGAGGAAGGGCGTTGTGGAAGGCGGGGAACTTGGCGAAATGGAAGCCGAAGCAAAGGGCCTGAAAGTGCCTTCCAACATGATATTTGCAAATCCTATATCCAAACGCATCGAAATGGCCGAGGAAACGGCGCGCATACTGGCCAAGAAGTCCAGGTTCAAGGTCTGGATAGTTGAGGAGTATCCTTCCGCCGAGCCCTGGGACTGGGAGAAAACGCCGCTGAACCGAGAATCGTGTAAGCAATAAATACCTTCTCCCATTAACCTTGCTCATGCTCGTAGTGATTATGGGTCTTGTGGACCTCATGGCGGCCGTGCTTCTGGCCGTGAACGCCGATTACATAGGCCTGGGCGTGCTGCTCTGGATAATTGTCGCAATACTGGCCATGAAGGGCTTCTTTTCCCTTCTGGGCATGTTCAGCGGTGACTGAATCATGAAAAAAGTGCTTGACCTGGGCTGCGGCGACTACAAGGTTTCCAAGGAATGGCTTGACGCGCAGCTGAAGGAGAAGTCGGAATATGAGATAGTGGGCACCGGCCTCGACACCGACATAGATCTGGACGCAAGGATAGACGTGAAGCACGATCTCGACAAGTTCCCTTACCCCTTCAAGGACAACGAGTTCGACGTTGTTGTGGCGCTGAACATATTGGAGCACCTGTGGAACCTCGAGGGCGTCATCAAGGAGCTGCACAGGATAATCAAGGACGGAGGAAAGCTCATCGTTGTCGTACCGCACTGGTCAAGCATAGGCACCTGGTCGACCATACAGCACAAGAGGGGCTTCTCGACGTTCCTCTTCCTTTATGATATTAAGAATTACGGCTTCGAGCCGAAGGATGTCAGGATACGCTACCTGGCCGAGAGCCGCGAAGGAAGGGTGGGTTATAGGAAGAAAAACGTGTTGACAAGATTTTTTGCGTCCGTGCTCGATTTCCTTGCGAACAGCAACCTTTACCTCTTTGAGCGCTTCTGGAGGAACGCCTTCGGCGGGTTCAACGAGATCTATGCCGTTGAGGAAGTTGTAAAGAACGGAAAGGCATCGGCGCCGTCTTCGCCGGAATAGATAGCAATAAATATCTTAAGCGGCAAACTTCCGTATGCCAGTAAAATACATTTTTGTTCTCGGCGGCGGATATTCGGGCCTCGGGAAGGGCGTGGTGACCGCCTCCATAGCAAGGCTGTTGCAGAATTTCGGAAAGAAGGTTGCAACGATAAAGATAGACCCGTACTTCAACTTCGGGGCGGGAGACCAGAACCCAAACGAGCACGGCGAAGTGTTCGTAACGGAGGACGGCGGCGAGATAGACCAGGATTTCGGCCACTATGAGAGGATAACCGGCGTCCCGACGAAGGCCTTCCAGAACATAACGTCAGGAAAGGTGTTCTCGTCGGTCGTGGAAAAGAGCCGTTTGGGAAAATATCTTGGAAAGTCCGTGCAGGTCATACCGCACGTGCGGGACGAGCACAAGGCGTTCATCCGCAGGGCCGCCGAAGGACATGACGTCGCCATCGTTGAGGTCGGCGGAACGATAGGCGACGACGAGGCGCTGTTCTTTTCCAGGGCGATAGCAAGCATGATTAACGACGACGGCGAGGACGCGGCCGTCGCGCTGCTCGTGCCCATAGTCTTTAATGAAGCCGTGGGCGAGCCCAAAACGAAGATAGCGCAGAACGCGGTTAAGGACCTGGCGGCGTTCGGCGTGCGAGCCGACTTTCTCGTGACTCGCGTCGATTACGACGATTTCCTTGACGAGAAAAGGAAGGCCAAACTTTGCACGTTCTGCAACGTGAAGAAGGAGAACATAATCACCGACCCGAACCTCGATAGCATTTACCGCCTGCCCGAGGTGTTCAGCAAGCAGCAGTTGGGCGAGAAAATCATCAGCAGGTTCAACCTTACCAAGGCTCCAACGGACTGGCACGGCTACGAGAACTTCATCCAAAAACTGGATGCAGCTCAGGACCGCGTTCCGATAGCGTACGTCGGCAAGTACGTGGCAGAAGGGAAGGGCATACACAAGGACGCTTACATTTCCGTCGAGGAGGCGCTTCGCCGCGCCTGCATCGAGTTCGGCTTCGTGCCCGAGCTCCACAGGATCGACGCCGTGGCTTGCGAGAAGGACGTGTCCAT
>Ga0209777_10000584_pt1 | contig 58893 bp, 67 predicted proteins | sample FrelakmetHBP12HB_FD_187147 | JGI IMG/M metagenome (GOLD analysis project Ga0209777, IMG submission 187147) | Freshwater lake sediment microbial communities from the University of Notre Dame, USA, for methane emissions studies -HBP12 HB (SPAdes)... | ecosystem: Environmental > Aquatic >...
AGTTAATCGACTTTGGGGGGGAGGGGGGCTCTGATGAACCTTGAGTAAGGTTCTTGGGCTCGCAATCGAGATAATAATAGTAAACTGGCGAGACCACAAAGACACTAATAAAACTTTTCATCCCACTTCTTCCCTCGTTATTATTTATATTATAGGGGAAAATTCTTCTTTTATTGACTGAATAGAAGAGATATTATTTTAGAAAAATTATCAATCAAAAAAGAAATTTCAGTTAAGTATTAAGCAAGTTGATAACCTTATTACAATTGTTGTCGCGCTTGCGCACCCAAGAACCTTTGCAAGGTTCATCAGCCTCATATTCAAACAATATTCGGTAATATATCAATTTGTATTTTTTATTGGATACGATATTATTTCATAAGGAATAAAAATTAAAAGGAAGTAATGAAACCAATTTCATATTTTGGGTTTGATCGTAAAAGATCTTTAAAAACTCTAAGAAATAGATTCAATCATTTTATTATCAGTACAAAGTTATTTCGAACAAAAAATGATAAAATAGCTCGATTGAATTATGATAGGATTTTAAATCTTGTAAATATTACTTTTCAGAATAAAGCTACTTTTGATTCTAATAACATTTTTTATGTGTTACAAGCTATTGAGATGTATTGTAATTTCGTAGCTATTTTTTCTGATAGTATTAAGAATACTAATGATATTGATTTATTAAAAGATATTCAAATTGAATTTTTTCAAAAACAAGCTGAACTTGAAGAGTTTTTAAAAGAAAATTTAGAGAAACCATACACTATTGATTTAACAACCATAAGCGAGTCGGAAGATGCCAATAGAAACAAAGAGTGAAAAAAGTAAAAGATTAAAAGCAGCTGTTACAATTGGTCATCGAAGAAGAAAAGGTTTATGTATTAAATGTGGTTGTGATATTCATGATGGTGAGTGTGTTGAAAATTATAAGCAAGCAGATAATAGAAAAGTTCAAATAGAAGGAAAAATGATAGATATCAGAAGAAAAACAGATACTATTATTTCTTATAGAACTAGAAAGAAACTTTGTGTTAGATGTGGTCAAGAAAAACATTCAGATGATATTATATGTACAGAAACATATGAACAAGTAGATAATAGACCAGTTGAAGAAAAAATAGAAAGACCTGCGATTATTTTAGCTCCTAAAGATAATCCAATACAAATTCTTGAAGATATCAAAAGAACCGAATCTTTGAAAGTTGATATAGAACCAAATAGAGTTATTAAATTACAAAGAGATTTTATCGTTATAGATATTAGACCGAGTACTACAGGAAAATATGTTGAATTTTCTTGTTTGAATCAATTATCTTTAAAATTCAAAGATTATATTATTTGTGTAGTTGGAAAAATAGAAAAGATTTTTCCATATTCAGATTATTTGAAAACGAAAAAGTTAATAAATATACATGAAATTCAAAATCAAACAGAACAAGAAATAGTTAATTTTATATGTAGCAGTAAGAAATATTTTGGTTTTGATGATCGTTATTCTCTAGTATGTATGAAACATAATATTAGTTTTTATATCTTCAATCCAAATAGAAATGCAGATCCAATATTACCCGATAATGCGTATAAGATTTAAAAAAGGAGATAAGAATGGATACTAGTATTAAGAATATCAAGCTTGTAGAATTAATGACTACATGGCAAGGCGAAGGTGTTAGTACCGGTCGACAAATGTTAATTGCTAGATTTAAATATTGTAATTTACATTGTTCTTATTGTGATACTTGGATTAAAATGAAAACGACATCAGAAGGAAGTTATAGTATAGACGATATTAACCTATCACTTCAGAAAACTCGTGGACTTATGCTGACCGGAGGAGAACCAACTCTAGAAACAGATAGTATTCATAATTTAACATCAACATTGGAAATGATTAAGTATTGTAATTATCAGATTTTAAATATTGAAACTAATGGATGTAATATAGAAACATTAATAGAAAAAATAGAATATCCGAAAAATTCTTCTGTTAAAATTATGTATTCTCCAAAAGTATTTAATGAAAAAATGTATAAGACTGAATTTGAAAAAGTAAGAAATGTAATTAATCATCCATTAGTTCATATTAAAATAGTTGCTGATAAAACTGATTTAGTTGAAACATTTATTAAACAAATTAGTAAGATGACAGATGATAAAAGTAAAATCTATTTGATGCCGATGGGTGTGACAATAGATGAAATTGAAAAAAATTGGATCTATACAATAGATCTTGCTGACGAGTGTAGTACTAATATCAGTACAAGAATGCATATTATTCATAGTTTTACATAATAATATGAATAAGTTATGTGAATGTGGATGTGGAAAAGAAGTAAAATTACCATCTAGTAAATTTTGTCAGGGTCACCATCCAATAACTGATGAAATAAAGTTAAAAAGAAAAAATACATGTAAACATAGATATTGTGAAGATAACCCTTCTAAAATTAAAGAATTTCAAAATAAAAAAATAGAAACATCCAGAAAAAAATACGGATCAGATCATCCAATGCAATGTAAAGAAGTACAAAATAAATTTGAAAAAGCAAATATTGAAAAATACGGTAAACCAAATCCAATGATGTGTATGGATATTCAAAAAAAAGTTGAACAATCAATGATGAAAAAACATGGCGCGAAGCATGCACTTCAATGTAATATTTTTTTAAAAAAATCGCAAGATACTTGTTTTGAAAATTATAAAGTAAAATATCCATATCAATCAAAAGAAATTCAAGAAAAAGGAATGTTTACATCTAGAATTAATTGCGGTTTTGACTGGTGGTCTCAATCACCAAATGGGAAGAAATTTCAAAGAATAAAAGCGATTAAAGAACGAGAAGATAGAAGATTAAATCATGAACCTGATATGCCCAATATTGGTGTTGATGAACGAATATGTCTTAATACCTTAGAATCTATTATTGACAAAAAAATTATTAGAAACAACCATGATTATGCTTATATAATTGGACGATATCCTGATGGCGAAGTTAAAGAATTATCTTTGTTCATTCAATATAATGAATATCATCATTATATAGATGAAGATATGAAGATCGAAAATAATGAAACTATTCAAACAACATTAGATCTCGCATCAAATGAATATATTGGTACTAGAATAGTTTTTAATATTTCTGAAAAACAATGGAAAGAAAATCAAGAACAAGTAATAGAACAATTTAAAATTTTAGTTAAAGAACTTTCAATTGGAATACATTAATGAAAAAAATCAGAATATATCTAGCTGGAACTATCTATACTGATGAACCAGGTAAAAGTTGGAAACAAAGATTCATACAGGAACTGGACTCGAGTCTGTATGAATTCTTTGATCCTGACCCAGTTAATGAACCAGAATCTTATATGGTTTCTAGAGATAAAGCTGAAATTACAAACTGTGATATTTTTGTTGCTTATATTGAACGTCCTAGTTTTGGAACTGCAATGGAAATAATGTATGCATCAATGTTACAGACTAAACCAATTTTGATTATAAATCCAAACACATCATTATTTAATGATTTGTGGGTTTCATATCATACTGATCTGATATGTTTGAATGAAAAGGATTGTGCTGATCATATTAAGACGATGAGATTCTAATTATACTCTACTGAATAAATTATGTTTTAAAGGAGTTTATTTATGATTAAAGAAGCTATTCTTCATAGTGTTGGGTTGGATTCTTTTATCCTTAAACATTACTTGTTCATTCATGGTCATAAGTTTGATTGTTTGTATTTTAATCATGGTGGTCGATATGTTGAAAATGAGATGAAATATCTAGATTCGAATGTTAAGATTATTACAAATCTTTGTTTTGCAGATATAGAAAAACCGGATGCTTTTATTCCGAATAGAAATATTTTGATGTCTGTTATGGCTAATTCGTTAGGCTATGATAAAATCTGGATTGGTGGTTCAGCTTCAGATAGAGTAAATGATAATAATGAAAAAGTTTTTGATCAGTTATCTGATTTTTTGACGAAGATGACTGGTAAAGTGGTTAAGGTTGATTCTCCATTTTGGAATTGTTATAAAGAAGATATGATTAGATGGTATATCAATAATGGCGGTACACCCGAACATTTAATCACCAAAACATTTTCATGTTTTAATCCACTAAAAGAACAACGAATTGTAATGCGTTATAGTAATCCACTGGATAATTTTGATTATACAACTACAGAATGTTTGAATTGTCCTGCTTGTTTTAGAAAATGTGTATCTGTGTGGTCTGCTGGACATTTTATCCCATTTATCAATAAAGATATTATTAAGAAGTATAAGAATGAATTTACTAATTGTTTAATTGAAACACCCAGATCTAAAAATACATTATCTTATATCACGGAAGTAAATCTACGATCATGAATGAAGATAAAGAAAAGAAAGTTTCACCTTATACAATTTTATCTAGATGGCTTTATGATGGAAGTAAAGAAACCAAAATTCCATCTGATATAGAATCAGATAAATCAATTGGACAAATGTATTTGCTTTATTACTTTCGAGCAAGTCCTTATGGATTGGTGATATCGAAACTTTTGAATAACTGGGGTATCTTTTCATTAGATCGAATTGAAGTGTTGTATTTCTTAAAAGAGTGTATACAACGGAGTGGATATAAACCACCGTATATTCAGAAAATTCCATCTAAGAAAAATAAGTTATATGATAATTTGAAGGATAGATATCCTTATTTGAAAACTGAAGAAATCAATATGTTAGTTGGTTTTGTTGATGAATCAGATGAGAAAGATACAATGTATGAGATGTTTGGTATATATTCTCCAAGTAAGAAAAAGATAACCAAAGAACAGAAGAAGAAATTAGAAAAAGAAAAATCTGAACCCAAAAAAGAATTATCAGTAGATAACTTACTGGAGAATTTTAAATGAGTGAAATACGAAATAAAGAATGTTTTGAAGCTTTTATAGAAGAGATGAGATCTGTATTAAATTCTCATAATTCATCAAAAGGTAATTCTTGGCGTAATCAAGAAGAACATGAACTGGTTGATAATATTCTTGAGGAAGTTCGAGAATTTGAAATCAAGAATGATCCTGATCACGAACTAATTGATATAGCTAATTCATGTTATTTATTGTGGGCGAAAAGGAAGTTTTTTAAAGGAGTTTAATATGTCTGAAGAAGCAATTTTCTTTAATCAAACAATATGGAATGGATTTGATAAATTCGTTTCATCATCCAATTTTAACGTTGATAAGTTTGTAGTTAAAGAACCTTGGGGTGTTAGTCCGCCAAGAATTAGAATGAGTATCAATAATTTCAAGTCGAAATCTAATAGTTCGATTTCATTATCTCATCAAGAAGTTTTTGTTTTTCTTCAGCAATTTAAAAAGTTTGAAGATAAAATTTCTTCTATTATCAAAGAGATTTCTGAAGATCAAAACAAACAACATACCTTTTCAATTAAAAACAAGAAGAATCTTTTTATTACATTTATGCATCGTTCCGAATATAATGGGACATGTATTAGAATAGTCATTAGTGAAAAGAATAGTGATTATCTAGATAGTGAAAAAACATATCTTCCGATAATGGATTTTTTATCTTTAGTAATGGTATTGGGTCAATTTAGAAATAATTATCTAACAACCATTGATTCGATGACTACAATCATGTCGATTAATGATATGACTCAAAAGATATCTAACTTAGATGAAAAATTAACTGGTTATTATTCTGAACTTTCAGCAAAGAATACGCTTTTTCAAAATGATGCATTGATTAAGAAACACAATTTATCAACAGAATATAGTCCATTTGATGAGTCTCTTGAAACTAAGAAATTGGAAATTATACAAGCATCAATAGAAATACCACCAGAAACATCATCTTCATCGTCAAGTACACCAGAAACAGATTCTTTCAAGCCATCTGAAGTTCATGATGATATGTCTAGTTTTATTAATGATAAGAGAGAAACTTTTGATTTGGGTATTACTGAAGAACAGAGAACGCCAGCAAATATTAAAGATGCCACTATCATGCCAACAACTTTTACTGAGAAGATGCTTGGTAATGATGTTAGTAATCTAGAAATGTATATAATGAATCTGATTAATGATGATTTACCTTTTAGTAAATTTTCAGAATTGATCAAATCAAAATTAAATTTTGATGCCTTAGAAGGAATCTCTTCTGAAAATATAAATGAAGTAGATTATCTATCAGCTTTATTTTTGAAGAATGTTATTAAAGATAATCTGAATGACAAGAAAGAAATTCCAAATTCCGTTCCGCCAATTATTTTTAATAATGTTTCAGGTAATGAAAATAAGATTTCATTAGCTTATGATCTATGTCTATACTGTATTTATTTTAGTCATCTTAGAAATATACTGAAAGATAAAGATTATGGTGTTGTTGCTAATAAAGAACTAGTATCATTTGCTTTAAAAGTTATTTCATCGTCATACGTATTTAGTTATATGAAATTGATTGATGAAAAGATTTTAGTTGCTGAACTTATAAACAGATATCATAGATATAGAAATATTGGGGTATTTGATAAAGTTGAAGCTCAAATTAAAGAAACTCGATCTATTGCAATATCAATCCCTGATGAAGTAATCAAAACAGAAGCAACTAGATTTCATTCTATCATTACACAGAGATGGGATAGTTTTGTAGTAGAATCTACCTTTAAAGATAGAAATAGTATTTTAAAGCTAGAAGATTTTAAGAAAAACAAACTATCTAAAGAACAAATTAAAAAGATTCTGTTTGCGGAATTTAGTTATAAAAAGAATAACCAAGTTAATTTTAAAGAAGCCGGAATAGATAGTTTTGATGACATTCCATTATCAATTTCTGAAAAATTTGGTATTGTGATAAAAAAGTTTGATAATACTAATTTAAAGAGATTTGTAAAAGAAAAATGCAAAGATAATCCAGATTTGAATTCTAAATGTTTAGAAGTTGTAGATTATATCAATGAAAGTTTTAAGGATTTGAAAGATAAAGTAATTGATTTTTCAATTATCCCAGAAGAGATATTAAAAGCAATAATCTTGTGGGATTTGAAAAGTGATCAAAAACTTTCAAATAATTACATTTATTTAACTGAGCAAGTTAAGAGATCTACTCTAAGTAGAGATATGATTATATCAATGTTAATGAATACAAGTAACGCAAATGATCCAGATTTTACTAAATCATTTATAGCATCTAGAGACGAAAATTAAAGGAAATATATGTTAACACTAGGAAATAAACTAAATCGAGTATACACTTTATATTTACCATTTATGGATGATTTTTGTGAAATATCAATTCTGTTCAATAAATCTAATTCTTTTGTTGGTTTTAATATAGATCAGAAAAATTATATTAAATCACGAAATAATGAATGTAAATGTTTTATTTTTAATGATCTTAGTAAGTCTGCATTTGCTACTGCATTCTTAGATCTTAGAGATTTTAGAAGTAAGAATTTAGATATTCAGCATCAGTTTAATAATATTCTGCCTGGTTTTAAAGATAGAATTCATTATGAAACCAATGAAACAATTAAGTTATCAAAAGTTTCTACTCCAAAAGGGAAGTTAGAAAGTTGTATTTATATCTACGTTTTTCGGTTGACAGATCATGGTAATAACTTTGTTTATTGTTTAGTTGAGAGACAGCATATTGATGTAGTGTTAGATAAGAAAATAGTTAGAACTTTTGCAGTTCAGTTATGTTCTAATGATTGTCATGAAGATTTAACATCAATGATTGAAGCATCCAATAGAGATGTAGTTCAGACTGAATCTGTTGATTCTCTTCGTGATGTATTCGCAGAACGAAAGAATGTTAATGTTCATGAAGATTAATTCATAGTTCTTCTACGAATAAATTAAAAGGATTTATTCATGTCATTTAAACCAATAGTTAGAAGACAATCTGTGGATACGTTTTTTATCCATAATTGTTTTGGAAGTTTTTTTAGTGGAGTTTTAGATTGGTTTGGTGATGAATTTTATCCAAGATTTAACTATAAAGTAATTGGTACATACGATAAAGCTGTAAAGTTTTTAAATGACAGAAAACAAATGGGGGTTGATCCCAATGGACCGATTCTTCCTGCGATCAGTCTTGACCCAATGTTAGATTTTAGTAATGAAGAACGGGGCGGTAGATTTCTATGGCAACATAGAACATTAGCTCCTGGTATAGGAATGAGATTGTTTAAATCAATAGATTTAGCAGAACAAGATATTATGGTAACTCCTGTTTTTTCACGATATCAGGGAACTTTCGAAGTAACTTTTTGGTTATCTTCTGTATATGAATTGATTGATTTTCGAATTGCATTACTTCAATTCTGTGGTGGTTTTAACAGATGGATACGACCAACATATTTTTGGTCTTATTTGATTCTTCCTGAAGAAATAGAAAATTATACAAATGAGGATGGTAAAAAGGTAGATTGGTCAAATACTTATGCAGAGATTATTCATGTTGATACAATCAATAAACATAAATTAGCTCATCCAATAGCATTAGATCCGATTTGGAAATTAGAATCATTTTCTGACGCATCAACAAAACATGGCGGTGATCAGATTGCAGAATATAAATTAACAGCATCATTTGCATATGAAGTAAATGTTCCAACTTATTTAGTATTATCTAGAGGAATAGATCCAAAGATTCAGCTTAGTTTTTCGATAGGTAAAACATATACTAAATATCCATTAGTATCACCATTTAAGATTTTACAATCAGTAGCAGAAATAGATAAAACAAGAACGTATGTTTCTCATAATTTTAAACTTTTTACTTTTACAGATCAAGAATTAGCGAGAAAGAATATTATATATACTTTCTCAAATAACACATTTACTTATCCAGATAAAATTCCTAGTTGGAATTATATTATTTCTGGTCCGATAGTTGAGATTACTCCAGGATGGTTAAGTGATCCCCAAAACATTGTTCATAAAAATATGATTATCTATTTTGATAAATATCAATCAATGTATCTTCCTGCAATGAGATCATGTCTTGGAGTAATTTCCAAAACAGATTCATCTTCAAGCGATGCTTATCAAAAATGTCATATATTGAAAAAACCATTTTTAGGAAATCTAACTAATGATGAGGCTGTCATTATTAAAAATTCGATTGGACAGACAGTTACTTTAGATACTTTAAATAGAAAATTATATTCTGGAAGATTAGAAATTAAACAGGCAGATGAAAATGATCCATCTGCTGGTTATGATACTGTTTCTCAGATTAAACAAAATGATCCAGAATTATATACTGAAGCAGTACAGACTGCAGAAGATTTAGTACCAATCAATATTATTCCTGTTAATAAAGGCGGTCCAGAAAATTCAGATGAGTTTACTAAACGATTATTATTTAGTAATTGTAATGGTATTCAAACACAATTTGTATTAGATTTTATTATTGATGATGCTCAATTAAATAGATTTGTTTTATATGTGGATGATAGTTTAAAAAGACAACCAACTGATTTTCATATTATTGATAAATCTGTAATTTCTTTTAATGAACCACCACCGAAAGGAACAGATGTTTATATTGGCGGAACTACTATGGTTATTAGAACTTCTAAATTAATTGGATTGTATGAATTTGCAGCAGATGATGTTGCTCATGATATTCCGCCAATTAAAGTTGTTCTGCCTCAGAAAATAGATCGTCAAGAAGATCTGGTTGTTGTATCTTATTCTGGAAAATTAGAATATGGAAAAGATTATGTTCTAGAATCAGATAATATTACTGTTGATGTTTTAATTAAACCTGTAGTAGATGAAATTGTTCAATTCTTTTATTTTGTTTAAGTTTTGATAATTGTGAATAAATTCTAAAGGAGTTTTATCATGGATCAGTGGGCAACTAGTTCATCTCAATTTTTTGGATATTATCCGAAATATGAGTATCTTGATAATGTTTTATCTATCACAGGAAGAAAGAAACTCAATCTATATATTGATGTAAAGGGTTGTGCGACATCTTTATTTCAGGAATGGGCAGTTAAACATATACTAGAACACAGTAAAGATTCAATTACAGTAGATACATCTTTATTTGCTGGGGTTCTTGAATTTATCCAATGGCATAAATTATATGCTAAAAAACGTGAAGTAGATCTGAATCTTTATTTCTTTATGGAAAGTGGCAAATCAACATATCATTTAGAAGTATACAAAGATTATAAAGCTCTTCGTGGTGTTAGTGATATGTTTGGATTAGATTTAGCATCAAGAGAATTATTTTTTAAGATATTAGATCGAAATTATAATGTCATTGATAAAGTAGTTAATAAATTACCTAATTGTAATTTTATTAGATTGAATTTTCTTGAAGCTGATTTTGTTCCTTATTATTTGATGAAACATATTTTACCAAAAGAAAATATTGATTCTGCTGCTAACATTATTTATAGTACTGATAAAGATATGTTACAGTGTTTAGATGGAACTAATATGTTTCAATTCTATAGACATTATAAGCAAGTTAAGATGCTGACGTATAAGGATATCTATACTCATTTTCCTAAAATAGAATTACAAGTAAATGATCCTGCATTATGGTTTCCTTTAGTTCTATCAATCATTGGAGATGATTCTGATGGATATAAAGGTGTAAAAGGAATTGGACCGAATAAGTTTGTAGAAATTTTTGATGATATAAAAACTTTAGTTGGTCATTCAATGAATAATGTTTATGACAATATTTCAAAAAAGAAACCAATATTTGATCAAAATTATAAAGTTGCAAATAATAGTTTAAAGTTAGTTTTAAGAGATCATGATATCATTGTTAGAAATTTAAAACTAGCATCGTTTAAGATTTTGTCGGATGTATTGGAAGGTGGGTTTCCAACTGATATGATTGAAAAAAAGAAACAGATAATAGAAAATGTATCTACTGATCAAGTAAAATGTTCAAATGCTGGTGTTTTAATTAATGCCTTAAATAAGAATGGTTTGATGGGTATTGTTAAAGAATCAGTAATTGCGGGGTTGTTTGAATGAAAGATATAAAACTTAAAATCACAAGTACTAAAATTGAATCGAAAAAAAGAAAACTTGAAAAAGGATGGAAATCATGGTCGTGTCCAAAATGTGCATTATTTATGTTATATAAAGGTAAACGACCGAATCATAAAGATTGTCCTGGTCATATACCTATTCTTGGAATAAGTGATTTAGATTTAGATGCTGAATTAGTAACAATTAATGATGTGGTGAAAAAATGAACGAATTTCCAATTAAAATTGAAACGATACAAATTAAACAGGATGGCAGAAAACTTAAACCAGGATGGAAATCATGGTATTGTAAAAAGTGTGGTGATGGATTTCTTTACAGAGGAAAACGACCAAAACATAAAAATTGCAAGGGTAAATTAACTATTGTATCTATGATATCACCTGAAAGTGAACAAGAATTAATTGAATGTATGGCTGCGGAAATTAGAAAGGAAACAAAGAATCATGAAAGTTGAATTACTTGCTATCACACCAAATGCAGAAGAACTAATTGAGATCGCTGCAAGAACATGTTATCAAAGTGAATCAAAGGGGGAAGTTGGTGATTTGATTAAGAAACTTCTTAAAACTGATCCGCCACATGAATCTGTTCTTGAACACGCATATGCAACATTTAGAATCAATGAAGTTTCTCGAGCTTTAACTCATCAATTAGTAAGACATCGTCTTTGTGCATTCTCTCAGCAAAGTCAAAGATATGTGAAAGAATCTCAGTTTGATTATGTTATTCCATCTGCATTTGAGCAATTAAACTCTAAATGGACTGAAGAATATAAAAATGATATGGTTATTATTCAGAATATGTATAATAAATGGAAGTCTGTTGGATTAAAGAATGAAGATGCCAGATTTGTTCTTCCCAATGCTTGCCATACTGAAATTGTGATGTCTGCTAATTTTAGACAGTGGCGTCATGTTATTACTATGCGAACAGATAAACATGCCCAGTGGGAAATTCGAAATGCAATTCTTGAAGTTCTTAAAATCATGTATAATAATGCACCCCATACATTTGAAGATTTAAAGTTGAAATTTATTGGTTAATTGACTAACATGGTGGTTTCGTTCCTCAACAATATCTAGAACAAAATAAAAATTAAGGAGCGAACCACCATGCTAAATTGGTCGTTTATTACTCAGCGGATCAAGGAAGAATTAAGTTTACCTTTCCAGCTATTAGAGAAGAGTGATCCCCAGATTGTAGATTATCTAAAGAGAAATGCACTTAGAAAATTTGAACAATATTTTCCACAAAAATGGAGAATGACATTAAATTGCACCCTTGATGAAATTAAAGTTCCTAATAGGACTTCTGAATTTTATATGATTGATCCTGATGAAAGAGATATAAAAACCGTTACCGGTTTCGTACCGACAATGGGACCATATCTTTTTAATAATCATCCTTGGATAGGGCCATGGACAACTGGAGAAGTTGAAGGTTGGGCATTAGGGGTTTATAATTCTGGTCTGTTACAACCATTTTCAAATTTTGCTTATACTACAGAATTTATTCCGCCTAATATGATTCGAATTAGTCCAATTTTCAGTGGGGTTTGTGTAATTGAATATGAACGAAGTCATGATAAAGAGTTGAGTAGTATTAATCCAGAACTTGAAGATATATTTATTGATCTTTGTCTTGGGATGTTTTTTATGCAGATAGGTAGACTACGCCAAAAGTATAATACTACATCTACACCTTTTGGTGAGATTCCGCTTAATGGAGATGCGTTATATAATGATGGTAAAGAAATCTTTGATCGAACTGTTGATTTAATGAAATCTGGTAGCTTGCCAGATATTGCATTCGATCATGGTTAAGTTAATTGAGGAATCGAAATGAAACAAAATCCTTATAAAATTTTATGTGAACTTCTTATAGACGGTCCACAACCAAATACAGATATGTTAATTGTGAAACCATCACTTTATGCTTATCTAGAAAATGATAAAATTAAAGATGCAATGACTAATGGAATTACTGCTCCGAATGGTCAACTTAAAGTATTCTTTACTCGAATTCCAGAACATACAGAACAATATCAAGATTTTATTTCTCAAAATTCACCTATCAAAATAATGATTTCTAAACTTAAAAGATTAAAAGATCAGATGGTAAAAATCAATCCTGTTGGTGTTGATGGGTATAATAAATCTTTAACAGAAGATGATCTTAAAGAAATTTGTGGAAATGGTAAATTTTTCGCTACTAAATTTTCACAAGGTATTGGATTAGATGAAATGCCACATGCGATTATCACAACACAATCTGGTATAATTCCTGCTTTTTGTTTGAAAGCTTTTACTCCAGAAAAAAGATTAATATCGGATGATGTTTTATGAAATATTTAGGACTTGATCCTGCGACAACGTCGGGTTGGTCATTCTTTGAAGATGATAGGCTTTTAGAAAAAGGATCAATTATTATTCCCGCGGTCATGGAATTACCTCAGAAACTTCATTTCTTTCATTTGGAATTAAAGAATCTCTTTAATAGACTTCAACCAGAAAGAATTTTTATTGAAGATGTGATTCTTGGAATTTCTGGTGCTCGTACGTTAGCTTTTCTTGCTCGATTAAATGGAGTTGCAATTAATACTGCCTTTGAAATTGTTCAAGAAAGAGTAAAGGTATATGATCCTACCTATTGGAAAAGTCATTCTTTTGATAATCTTGGTGGTATGGCTAAAAAATGGCAAATTCAAATTGCAGTAATAAAACATTATAATTTACCTGTTGTTGGTAATTTTTCTGTACTTAATAAAGTTCTAGAAGAAAAGTTAGAACTTGAGAATAATTTGCGATCAGAATGGGAAATTTTAAAAAAAAGAGAACAGACTATTAAATCTCAAATGGTCAGAAAAAGAGATCCGGTTGGTCAAGATGAAAAAATATATCTTGATAAAGAACTAAAGTCTACTATCGCTTCTATTCAAAATATTAAACGAATTTTGAAAGAGAAGGAGAAAGAATATGATAAAAAATTTACGAAGTTATCTGTGGATCTTACTGCACAAACTGGGATGTCTGATAACATTTGTGACTCATGTGGTATAGCATATTGTGGATATAAGGAATTCACAAATGCAACCAGTTAAAACATTATTTTCTTTACAAGAACATTATCAAAAAAAGAAAAGATCTTCTCATTATGATTTACGAATTCTTGATCCTAAAAAACGAACATTGTGGTCGTGGGCATTTCCAAAAAGAAAATTTCCAGAACATGGTGAAAAAGTTTTAGCAATTAGAACAGTAAATCATCCTATATCATATATGTATTTTGAAGGACGATTAAATGAATTTGATATGGTTACGTTAGTTGATAAAGGCGAATGTACTATAATAGTACTTAAGTATAATTTATTGATTGTACAATTCAAAGGCAAGTATTTAAATGGAACGTACAATTTTATTAGATCCTTTTCTTCTAAAAATTCATGGCTTGTCACAAAATCTAGGAAAGAGAATTTTAATGAATCTAAGAAGCAGAGAAACAGTAATACACGAAAATCTAAAGAATAAACAAGATTCTGTTGAGTTACAAGAAAAAATACTTGATCTATTATCTACGCTAGATCAAAAAGTAAATATGGTAATTTCTATAATTCAAAAAATACAGGAACAAAAATCAGTAATTGTATCACAACAATGTAATGATTCACAAAAGAAAATTCAAGAAACTACTGATAATTCTGTACCTCTATTTATTCCTTCACTTGATTCAAATACTTTAAAGGGAAATGTCCAGGAACTAAAGAAAAAAATAAGGAAATCAAATATAGAAGATTCTATAGATAAGTTATCTAAACTTCAGGAAAATTCGTAGGAAATGGTTCTTTTTTAATTATCTCGAAAAATGTTGGATGTTGTGTTAATAATATAGAATAAATAAATATATGGGTAAGAGATAGATTAACAAGGGAATCATAAATGGACGAAAAAAATACCATAATCAAAATTAACCAGATATCTACTGGATTTATTGAAGTTCCTAATCAAGTTTCTTTGAATATTTATGCACAGGGATGTACTAAACGTTGTATTGGATGCCAGAATGAAGAATTGCAATCCTTTGTTGGTGGGTGGGAACTCAATTTGAAAGATGTTGATTCTATGTTATCTGATTTCTTTTTATGTAAGTGGATCTGTTGGTTGGGTGGTGATGCATATTATCAACGAAAATCTTTAAATGAATTTAATAAGAAATTCAAAAGTAAGAATTTGAAAGTATGTTTATATACAGGAGTATTATTTGATACATTGGATAAAACTATATTAGAAAATCTTGATTTAGTTATAGATGGTGAATGGATGGGAATTCCAGTATCAGAGAAAAATTCAAATCAAAAAATTTGGATTAAGGATATTGATTTTGGTTGGAGTATTATTTCGTGGGATGATTTACAAAAGAATCTAAAGTAACAGGAGAAAACAATGCTTATTAGACAGTCGTTTGATGATCGCTTCGTAGTTAAGATGAATGAAATTCGCGAGAATTATGGAAGCGAGATGCTTGATATTGATGGAATTGGAGCATCTCATTTAGATATCAATCAATTTGCTAAACGTTTTTTTAATACTAAAGTTGTTGCAAATGTATCTATGGATGGCAATGCTAATGTTGATGATGATAGCGTATTGAGTTTTGAGTATGAATTTAATAAGGCTCTTCAGAAACTAAATGGTTATTATCTTCTGTGGAAGAGATTGATGGATAAACATGGAATTAAGAGAGCTAATAAATTATTGGAATTGATGATAAATGGAACTTTAAAAGTTCATGACCATCATATGCTTCTTAAACCATATTGTTATGCTTTCAGTTTAGAACCCTTAGTTCAAATGGGTCTTCCCTTTATTAAGAAAATTAAGATTGGTCCACCAAAACACTTTTCTAGTTTTGTAAATCTTGTTGTTCAAGCAACTGCTTTCTTTAGTAATCAATTAGCGGGTGCTTCTGCATTTCCTGATTTGTTTGTATATATGGATTGGTATGCTCGTAAAGATTTTGGTGATAATTATCTAGATGATCCAACTAAAGCTGATGTTATCAGACAAGATATTCAATCACTAATTTATTCTTGGAATTATCCCTTTAGAGGCAGTCAGTCTGCATTTGTAAATGTAAATTTATATGATAAATATTTCTTAGAAGATCTATTCAAGTTTACTTTGTATCCTGATGGATCTCGTCCTAACATGGAATCAATTAAGAAATTACAAGAATTTTATATGCGTTGGTTTATTGAAGAATCAAAGAAACAAGCATTTACATTTCCAATTAATACTGCAACATTTTATAAGAATGATAATGGTGATTTACCTGATAACAATTTCTTAAATGTAGTTTCTGAATTGAATTGTATCAATGGTCAATTTAATATTTTTACTGGTCCATTGGGTGTTCTTTCTAGTTGTTGTCGTTTGCGTAATGATACTAATGAAGTAACATATACCAATAGTTTTGGTGCTGGTGGTACTCAAATTGGATCACACAGAGTTGTTACTTTGAATCTTCCTAGAATTGCTTATATGAGTGAAGATAGTAACGAGTATATGAAATTACTTGATTATAATACTAGAGCCGCACAAGATATTCTTGATGTTCACAGAATGATCATTCAGGATAATATTGTGAATAGTAAACTTCCATTATATACTCACAAATTCATGGATTTGAATAAGCAATTTTCAACAATCGGATTTATTGGAATTAATGAAGCCTGTGAATTAATGGGTTGTAATATCATAGAACCAGAGGGTGCTCAGTTTGCTAAATCAATTCTCGATAAAGTTAATCAGTTAAATAAAGCTCGTACTAAAGAAGATGGGTATATCAGAAATATTGAACAGATTCCCGGTGAGTCTGCAGCTGTACATTTAGCAAAGAAGGATAAGCTTCTATTTAGTGATCATGATTATAAGATGTATGCTAATCAATATATTCCGTTATGGAAAAATGTTGATGTTCAGCAGAGAATTAAAGCTCAAGGAATGTTTGATTCAGATTGTGGTGGTGGCGCAATCTGTCATTTGAATGTCAATGATAGTTTGACTAAAGATCAAATGAAAGTTTTGATTTCTGGAGCTGCAAAACAGGGTGTGATTTATTTCGCTGTTAATATTGCTCAGTGTCGTTGCACTAATTGTGGTAAATTGTTTATTGGTAAGTTTGAGAAGAGTCCATGTCATGATGCGCCAGTAATTCATTACTTGCGTGTAGTTGGTTTCTTAACTCCAGTAGAAAATTGGATTCCTGAAAGAAGAGAAGAGTATAAAATACGGCAATTTTATAAAAACAACGACTTCAAGAATGAATAAATTATAAATCGAGTATTAAAAAGTTTTAATTTTATGATAGAACAAATTTAAAATTGGGGAGATTGGTGAATGAAACAAGTTATTATTGATAAAGAATTACATGGAAAATTAAAACTTCTCGCACTTAAAAAAGAAACAACAATTCAGAAGTTGGTTAATGTGGCTATTGTAAATTTAATAAGATCATATGAAAATGGTTCGGTAACAGAATGAGTGAGGAATTGTGTTTGGGTGATAAAGATTTGTTGATTAGTGAGGGTAGAAAACGTCGATTTATTTTTCATTGTGAAATTTGTAATTTAGATTTTGGTGGTGTGCAATCTCATTTATACTGGAAACACCATTTATCAAGTAAAGAATACTATGATCAATATTTAAAAAAAGTTGGTGATGATAAATGTATAATATGTGGAACAGATACTAAATTTGGTAGAATTTCTGGTGGAGGATATACTAGGCACTGTACAAAATGTGTATCTAAAGATCCTCACATAAAAGCTAAAAAAGTAGAAACTTGTAAATTGAATTATAATACTGATAATCCAATGAAAGATAATAATATAAAAAATAAACTATGTCAAAACAATTTAAATAAATATGGTAAATCATGGCCAATGCAAAGATTTGATGTTCAAGAAAGAAGAAGAAACTCGTGTTTTGAAAATAATGGTGTTGAATATCCATTACAATTACAGAAATTTAAAAATCAATATGTAATAACATGCAGAAGTCATTTTGATACAGATTGGCCCATGCAATCATTAATAAATCAAGAAAAATCAAAATGTACATTTCAGAATAAATATGGAGTTGATAATTTTTCACAAACACCAGAGGGAAGAAAAATTTCTAGTAAAAATTTTGTTAAGATGGTTGAATTAGCAAAATCTAGAGGTGAACCTATCGTTCCCAGAATTGGATATACAGAATGCGTTTTTTTAGATGAACTTGAAAAATATATAAATTATAAAATTAGCAGAAATGTACATTTTGTTATAAATAAGAAAATTCGTTTTCCGGATGGTTACATTCCCGAATTAAAACTTTTTATACAATTTGATGAAAAACAGCATTTTAAAGATAAAGAAATGACTATTTATAAACAAGATGATATAGACTGTACCCTTCAACTCGCATCTCTTGGATATGTTGTTTATCGTGTTTCAAAAAAAGATTGGATTACTAGACCATATTATATTATTGATCAATTTAAACAATTAGTTTTAGAATTAGGAGTAAATTAACATGTCTAATGAAAAAAAGAAAGATGTTATTGATTTAACCGCACCCCAACCAGATAAAATAATTAGTTTGGATGCGGGCACGATGAATTTAGTAAAGGGCGAGCAGATCGGTGATAAAGCGGAATTTTCAACAATTCGTAATATGTATCTTCCACTTGAAAAAGATCAGATAACCATGGCCGAACTTTCGAACATAGATTTCGTATCTTCAGAAGATTTAGTTTACATCGTAGGGGCGGATGCGTTTAACTTTGGCAATATCTTCGGTAAACAAGTTAAACGCCCAATGATTAAAGGACTAATATCTCCTAATGAAATTGATAGTTTAGATGTATTGGCTTTGATTGTTGAAAAATTAGTTGGTAAAGTTCAAAGTGGAAAATGTATGTATTGTATTCCTGCTCCATCTATTGATACTTCTAATAATATTGTATATCATGAAGGCGTGTTTAAACGAATACTTACTAATCTGGGATATCAAGCTGAATCAATGAATGAAGCTATGGCTGTTATTTATAGTCAATGTCAAGATGAACAATTTACCGGACTAGCATTTAGTTTTGGTGCCGGGATGGTAAATGTTTGTTTAGCTTATAAATCAGTTCCAGTAATTTCATTCAGTGTTGCTAGAGCTGGTGACTGGATTGATGAACAGGCAGCAATGGCTCTTGGAACTGTAGCTAATAGAATTACCAAGATTAAAGAAACCGATATGAATCTACTTGATTTTTCTATTGGTGGAAAAAAAGAGAAACGAATTAGAGAAGCTATTGTTTATTATTATAGAGAGATGATCAGATATTCATTAGATCAGATCAAAAATAAATTAATTGAATCAACAGGAAATTTAGATTTACCTGATACTATCTCTGTTGTAGTGAGTGGTGGTACTTCAATGGCAACTGGTTTCCTGGAACTGTTTAAACAAGTAGTAACGGAATATAAAGATTCATTCCCAATTCAAATTAAAGATGTTAAATCTGCAGATGATCCAATGACTGCGGTTGCTGAAGGTTTGTTAATCAAAGCGATGTCTAAGTATAGAAAGGAATCATAAAATGATCTTAGTTGGATTAGAAGATTGTCCTACTTGTAAAGTTGCTAAAAGTATATTACCTACTGCTGAATATATTGAATTGAAGAAAGGTAAACTAGGAGAAGCAACTTCGCAGGAAATTCGAGAAATTAAACGAGCACTTGGTAAGTTAAATCCTGGTGGTCATTTTCCTGTTATTTTGAATGATGATAAAACAAAGATGATTAATACTGAAATTCTTTTAGATAATTTGAGTATTACTAAATTAGAACAACTTCTCAATTCTTAAGTAGAATAAATTAAAATGTATTCGTAATGTTACAGTAATGAGAAATATTTAACCACAAGGGAGATACACACATGAGTATGTTAGCTAAAGAAGATCGTAAAGACCTAGTATGGGCAATGAGAACATCCTTGCTTGAGTCCGTAAGAAGTGGAGTTCTTACAGAAGGTAAGAAAGCCGCAGCCGAGAACTTCATTATCAATGAAGCAACTTATGAACAGCTTCTTAATCTCGCTTTCAACCCTGAGAGAGATACTAATTATAAGTCAACTCAGGTTCTTGAGAAGGTTGCTCTTGAGTCATACAATTCAATTCTTGAAGCCGAACAGACTGAAGAAGCTAAAGAAGAAGCTGTTGAAGAATCAGTTTTCGCAGCAATCGAAAAAGCGGTTGTGACCGAAGGTGAGAAGTGGGAAAAGATGAAGGGCAAGATTAAAGAAATTTCTAAGTCTGCTGCTGATAAGATGAAAGCTGCTGGTAAACATGTAGTTGCACATAAGGGCAAATATTTTGTTGGTATTGGTGGAGCTGCTATTACTGCTGCTGGTGTTGCCGCACATATGAAACATAAGAATGAATCAACTGAAACAGAAGGCGAAGTCATCGAGGAATCAGTAGTAACAGAAGGTGAGAAGTGGGAAAAGATGAAGGGTAAATTTAGAGAAGTTACCAAGGCCGTTGCTGATAAGATGAAAGCTGCTGGTAAACATGTAGTTGCACATAAGGGTAAGTATTTTGTTGCAGTTGGTGGTACTGCTATTACTGGTGCAGGAGTTGCTGCTTATCTAAAGCATCGTCGCGAGAACAAGAAATAATTAAACGAATAGTTTGAGATTTCTTTACCACCCGCTATTTGTTAATGGCGGGTGGTGTTTTTTACATATAAATTTTAAGGAGAAATATAACATGAGTATTCTAACAAAAGAAGATCGTAAAGATCTTGTATGGTCAATGAGAATGTCTTTACTTGAATCAGTAAAAACTTCTGGTATTCTTACTGAGGGCAAGAAAGCTGCAGCAACAGATTTTATTATCAATGAAGCATCATATGAACAGCTTCTAAATCTCGCTTTTAATCCTGAAAGAGAAACTAATTATAAGTCTGTTGAAGTTCTTGAGAAAGTTGCTATGGAATCATATGCGGCAATTCAAGAAGCAGTTCCAACGCCCGGAATGTTACAAAATGCTGCTAGAAAAACTGCTAATTTTGTTCGTGCAAGACCTAAAACCGCAGCAGCTATTGCTGGTGGTAGTCTTGTTGGTGCAGCTGCTCTTGGTCGTGCAACTGCTCCTAAACGTGAAAATGTAGAAGAAAGTGCCAAAGAAAAAGCTGGTGAAATTCTTGGTAAGTGGAAAGATAAAGCTGTAAAAGGTGCAAAGAAAACGGGCGAAGCAATGAGAAACCACCCAAAAACAACAGCGGGTATTGCTGTTGGTACTGGTATTGCTGTTGGTACAGCCCATGCTCTCAAGAAGCGTCGTGATAAAAAGAATATGAAATAATTATTTTTATCAGTATCATTTTAATCGCTACTTCATATTTTTAAATTATGAAGTAGCGATTTTTACATTTATCAAGGGGTTTAAAATGTCCGATCAGAATCCGAAAATCGAAGAACTGTTATCACAATTATCTGAATCCAGAACTAAGCTTTCAGAGTATATGGCTGATGTAGATACAATTAGAAAGAAAGTTGATGGAATTTTTCCAACAACTCAGGATTTTAGAAATAGATTCGTATTAGAAGAAAAAATTAAAGCAGCTTCATCTTTTTATTCAACTCTTCTAAATATCAGACAGGAATATAATAAAACAATTAAGGAAGAAATAGAGATTAGAAGAAAAATAGGAAGTAATGATGTCGAAGAAGGCGAAATTGATGTTAGAGCTGTTGCTGATCAAGTTGAGCAAATGATAAAAGATAAAGAATCAATTGATAATCAACAGCAAGAAAAACTAGATTCTGGAACAAAATAAAAAGTTGGATTCTACTTTCAGTTCTAATACAGGGAGATTAATATGTCAGAAGATGTTTTTACACTCGGAGATGATGCTGTTTTATCAACAAAAGAAATTGCTGATAAGGCTGAAAAATTAGTTAAAGAATCGGTTGAAGAAATTAAGAAAGCCGGTCAAATTACTGAACAAGATAAGATTAAAGTTCAAAAAGCCCAAGCTGCACCAAAAGCTAAATCAGAAGCAGAAGAGATTCTTCAACTTAGTAATGATCTAAGTGATTTTATTTCTGATAAAGTTGATATTGATAATGATGATGGTGGTACTATTGATAAGTTTCCAACCGGTATTGATGTTTTAGATGCTATTGCTGGTGGTGGATTTGGTGTTGGTACATTTACAATGATTGTTGGTAATCCTGGTACTTTCAAGAGTGCTCTTCTTGCTCAAATTATTGCTGCTGGTCAAAAGAAGTTTAATGGTAGAATGCTGTCTACTTATCATGATGCCGAAGTTGCAATGTCTAAGCAACGATTGATGAATATGGGTGTTACTAATCCTCCAGTTGAACCTTATACTGATGTGACTATTGAAAATATCTTTAAGACTATTGAAGCTGTTTGTGCATTTAAGGAACTTAGAAATTTGAAGACTCTTCCATCTATTGTTGGTTGGGATTCAATCGCTAATACTGAAACTGCAAAAGCAAGAACGACAGATGATATCAATGCAACAATTGGTTTGAAAGCCAGAATGCTATCTCAGTTGTTCCCAAGATATTTACCTAAGATGAAGCAATATAAGATCTCTATGATCGCAATTAATCAACTTCGCGAAAAATTAGAGATGGGAATGTATAGTCCCCCAGCAGATCTACAACACATGGGAAATAAAGAAATTCCCGGTGGTCAAGCTGTCAAGTTTAATGCTTTCCATCTATTATATCTTAGAAATCGTGGCGATCTGAAGTTTGAGCAATATGGTTTTAATGGTATTAAACTGGAAGCATTCTTTGTTAAGAATAAGTTTTTCCGTCCCAATGTACCAGTAACTCTTCTGGTAGATTTCAATAGTGGAATTTCTAACTTCTGGACCAATTATAATTTCTTGGCTGATTGTAAGAAATTACAAGCTGGTGCATGGAATTTCTTATTGGCTTTACCTGAAAAGAAATTTAGAACAAAAGATGCACTTGAATTGTATAATACAGATCCTAAATTTAAAGCTGAATTTGATAAGTGTGTAAAGGAATCGATTCAATCTGATATTATAAATAAGGCTGCTGGAGTTTCGGCTCCTGTTACACCCGCAGCAGAATAATCAATGAAAAAATTTATAATAGTAATGACACTGTTATCATGTTTAACAGTGTCATTACTGGCGCAATCAAATTATCTATACACTACAAATAATGTAATTGATGTTTGGACTGCTGCTACTGGTAGTATTGTTCGATTACCGTGGACTAATATTTTGTCAACATGTACTGGTCCAGATTTATCAGGAACTAATAATCCTAAATTCTATCCTCCAAATATTAAGAATTAGTAGTATGAATTTGATTTAAACAATAGTTATTTATCTACTTAGAACAAACTAAAAAGGAACCATCTTTTATGGCAGATAAAACAGAGAATAGTAATGTTATTACCGGTCGACTTCTTCGTGTACACAATGTGAAAAAAGCTAAATTTTCAAATGCAAAAGATGAATATGTTTCTCTTTGGGTTGAAGATTCAAACGGAACAAATGAAAGATGTTTACTTTTTACTGAGAGAGAGTTATTAATTGCTGAAAAGAGAGCAAAGAAAAATCCAGAAAATTTGACTAAAAAGTAATTTAAATAGTATCATAGAAAATGAAAAATATCTGAACAAATAATAAAGTTTGGAGAGATTAATTATGAATAAAAAGAATACAGTTTTGGTTACTGAGATCTTAAAATGTTGGTATTTTATAGATTCAGTTTTATTGAATGGTCATGCAAAGCAAGTCATTGTAAAAGAATCAGATTATAATGAATACATATCACTAAAAGCAGCTGTTCTTTCTGATCTTTATGAATTTTATAACTATATTGAATATAGTCCAAAGGATGTAAAAGTTCCTGGTAATCATAAAATTCTACAAGAACAAGCTGTATATATGGCAAAGAAATCAAAATCTGTATCTGCTAAAATGTTAGAATGTTCAGATATGAAATCTCATCTTAAAAAAGTAATTATGACTGAATTCGCCAAAACCAAGAAAGATGTTAATAGTATTTCTGATTCTGTAATCAATGAACGGTTTACCAAGATGGCTTTAGATAATATGCTTGTTGGTGTTCCTGTGTTGGAATGTAAAAATAAATCAAAGGTTTCTGATTTTAAGGGCGGTATGTTAGAACAAGCATACTTGACGATGAGATCAGAGATGTTTAAAATTGCAAAAAATTATAATCCCCTTCTAAAAAAAAACTTGATCAATGAGACGTTAGCTGCTGTTGGGTTTGTTAGCGTTGACGGATTTAGTATTCCTAGTGCTCAAGCAACTGTAATTAAAAAAGTTGAAGATGGTTGTAATAAAAAATGTGCAATGTTACCTGATAATGCACCTGCTAAAAAGGGTTGTACTATTAAATGTAAAATTCAAACTCAACAAAAAATTATTATGATATTGAGACAAGCAATTAGTAAAGCTCAGAATAATGAAGCTAAGATAAAGTTTACTAAAGATCTTCAAAGAGCACAATTGAGATTAACTCAATATCAGAAAAAGTTGGTTGGTATTCCTGTATCAAAACCAGGTTCTAATATACCAGAAGGAACTGCAGTTAGCGGTACGCCTGCGATTGGTACTGTGACTGCCGGTACACCAGCATGATAACGATTAAAAATAGTTTAGATTATATAGTTAGAGAAGAAGCTAAGACTAAATCGATTATATCATTATTGCCAAAAAAGAAAAATGAAACTAAAGTTAAAGATATTAGTTCTGTTATGGAAAAATCAATTAAGGTTCAAGAACAAAATATAGAAAAAACAATTTCTGGCAACATTGAAAAAAAGACGAAGCCAATTAAAAATTTAGGTACTAAAAAGAATAAAGCGGTTTGGTTATAAGCATAGGAGAATTAAAATGGTTTTTGTATATCCAGCAATAATTTCCGGTTCTGTAGATTCTAAGATTGCTCCAGCTGTTGCTAAGACACTAGAGCAATATTTTTTACTACATCTACAAGAAGCAATAGCAAATAATGACATTAGAATTGCATCTGATTGGATTCCAAGAAAAGGAAGTTTATCTTCTAAACAGGGAAGCTATGGTCCAATGTATGTTTTGACTGATAGCAGAATAATCAAAGGAAAATCACTTTTAGAGACTGCTCCTTATAATGATGAAACACAACTATCTGAACTTCAAGATGTGGTAGGACAAAGAGTTAATCAAGCAAAACAAGCAGCATCTTATGCTGATGGTTTACATGCTCAATTTGTAAAACATGCAGAATTGTTACATGGAAGAAAAGCAAGCGAACTTTCTTTAGATGATTGTCAAACTCTAATTAATTTATCAACTAATGATATTGCTGAACTTAATGGTGCTATTAGTAAAATACAAGTAGCACTCGATGAAGTAAATATACTTGCTGGTGAAATAGATACTAGTTTACCCGAATTTAAAGATGAGGCGAAAAAATTAGATCTGCAAGCAAGATCGATATTATTACATAGTAAACTTAGAGCAACCACTTTATCAAATAATTTAGAAAAAGTACATAAGATATGTATTCAAAGATTAGATGAAATTAAAAAAGATCCATCTATTCTTAAAGCTAAAGAAGAAAGAGAAAAAGAAAAGTCTACTAGAGATTATGTTAAGGGTGAAGAAGATAGAATAGAGAAACTGAGATTACGAGCAAAAGAAGAAAAAGAAGAGAGAGAAAAAGAATTAAAGCAACATGAATCTCATGGTATGTACAAGGTTGAGCCAGTAAAAGGTGTTTCAATGAAACCTACAATGGCTAACATGCAAATAATGGTTAACTATATGGGTAAGGGTCCATTTAGCGATGAAGGTAGATCTCGTTCTATAGAAGGAACATTTAAAGAAATTGCAATTGGTGTGAAAGTTCTTCCACTTAAAATTACTAATTTTGATAAAATAGAAGATTTTATCTTAAATGATTATTTTTCAACAACTTTTCAATCCATGTGGCGTAGAGTATCTAGAACATTTTTGAGATTGGCTGCTCAAAAGATAACTCAACTTGCGCATAAATATGTTAAAGAACTTGAGTTTGATCCCAGAGAACACATGGATCCTGTTCATGCTAACATACTATTAGCATCACAAGGATTTATTAATTCTTCGCCATTTGATAAAAAACACAATATGCCTTCATATTATAATTTCTCATCTGCAATTGTGATTATTGATAAACGAGATTTGACAAAAGAAGAAGGTGCTAATTTCTTTTTAGATGTATCACAATTGAAGAAAATGTTTAAAATGGGATGGAATTCTTTCTGTATTTTAGACGAAACTAGAGAAGAAGCTTTATTTGTTTCTTCTTTGGATGGTGGTCATTTGCATGTTATTCCTTATCAATATATATTTAATAATCTAGGAATGGATCAGGTTTATCAAAATGTAAATGATTTAAGAAAGAAAGCATCTCCATTTAGAATGGTTGCTGGAAATATCAGTAATCTAATTCAAAGATTAAAAAGAGAATCTAGATTACTAGAATCCATTAGATCATTCAAGAAGGTCAAATAATGAAAGAAAGTTCTAAAGAGTATGATCTTACAGTATTATCAAAAGCTGAAAAAGAATTGACTTTAGAAGATTCTAATGATAATAATGTATTTGAATTACCAAATTCAGATTTTAATCTACCTCTTAGGATAAAAACTTTTCCTGATACAAAATCATTTGAAGTATTTGTTAAAAATGCTGAAAGATTAGTTAGAGGAAGTATTGAATATAGATTATGGGTTCAATATATTACAGATCATTTGGGACATACTCATTGTGCATTGTCAAAAGAATCAATGAATGAATGTCCTGTTGAGATTCATCATCATCCGGTTACACTTTATACTATTGTTAAAGGTGTAATTAATAAACTATTATCAACAGAACAAGAATTTTCAACATTTGATATTGCAACTAAAGTTATTGAATTACATTTTCAGAATAAAGTTGGATATGTTGTTTTGATATCTAGTTTACATTCTAAGTATCATAGTGGATTTTTGAATATTCCGATTGAATTAGTTAATGGAAATTATAAACATATTATTCAAAATTTTACCGTGGATGAGGAAGAGTATGATAGAATTGCAAAACTATGTAATGTACATGCTGATGATTTAAAACAATCTTGGGAAAGAGGAAATTATCCAGGAGTTAATGATATACCCGAAGATCATAATCTTCTTCAAGCCGAACCCAAAAGATTGACTTCGTAGGAGGAATTACTATGTCAATGCCGGCTGTTACTTTAATAGATGATGAAGCTCTTACTCTATCTAATCTTGCTAATGACCTAGATAATTTCAGAACATTATATTCAACCACAGAAACAGATCCGGATGAGACAATTTTAATTCAATTTGTTGCTCCCACTATCGTTGCCTTTGAAAAATATAGATTCTGTCTTTTACAAAATTCAGATCTTCAACCATTATTACCTGGACGATATTATAGACCGGATTACGTTTCTTATGATAACTATGGTACGCCTAATTTGTGGGCTTTACTTCTTTTTATTAATAATGTTTCGAGTATAGAAGATTTTAATATCCCTAATATTTTGATTCCAACTAAAAAAATTATTTCATCGATGGCACTTGATGTTTTAAATAGTAATATGCTTACAGAATTAGTTCCACTGACAGATATTCCTCAGCAACCAACATCACCACTATTTTCTAGACAAATTCCAATTCCGGTATATACTTCTTCTGTTACAACACCAGCATTTTATCCCACTGATATGTATTTCTTTAGAGAATCATTCACTGTTGATACTGTAATGGCTAGAAGTAAATATGTTGATTTAACATATATACCTGTTCAGGAATCTATAGTTCTAAAAATAATTAATCAACCAAATTACTTATATAATAAACATTATACTATTATCCGTGGATCAAATGGGCTTAATAGATTTACTTGGGATGCTAAACAAATTCCGAATGGTATAGGTTTAACATCAGTACTGATTGAAGGAACACAATTTGAAATTTCTTATGCGAGAACAGTATTGCCATGATAACTCCATTTGACAATAATTTCCATATTTTATCTTTTGATATATCTAGTGGTATAATACAAGCAGGCTACGTTCCTTTAATTAAAATACCTGATTTATCAACTGTATTCGTGGATCTTGATGGGTGTAAAGATATTTTATCAAGTGAGTATTTAGTAACAGAAGTAACGATAGATAACAATTATTTATATCCAGAAGAAACAGTTGGAACTTGGATAGTAACATGGCTTAGCTTGGGTGGTACCAGTTCTAGTAGCAGTTCTAGTATAGAAATAACTTACGAACTAAAAGATTTGATAGAGAGTGGTAATTATACCACTATGAATATAAAGTATATTTCCACCACCTGAACAAATCTAAAAGGGATTTTACAATGATTAAAGAAACATTAACATTATTGAATGATACGCCAAATATTTTTGATTTTCCACAATCTACGATCGATACATTTAAAGTTGATGAATCTGATCGTGAAGTTTTTGTATCTACTGCTAAAATTTTTATGGCGAAAGCAAAAAATCATTTTACTAATAAATTCGTAGATTTTCATGTTAAGAACGATTTTAAATTTGTTGATATTATTCGATATACAAAATATCCTCTTCCTGCTGTTTATAATAGACAAACTAAAAGATGTGTAATTAATCTTTCCGCATTTGGTAAAAGATCAGTATCCAATATTGGAACAAGAGATATCTATACATTGGTAGTTTATGGTCATGTGTGTGCATATCTATCCGCCGGTGTTAAAATACCACTAGATGGATCTGATGTTTTTTGCGAATATATTACTCAAATGTTATTAAAGATTTTTGCAAAACCATACGGGTTGACTGGTTCATATGTAGATTTAATTCCACAATTCAGATTTTTTACATCTTTGTATATTTATACTTCATTTTTTGGACTTGAAGGTAATGAAGCAATTAATAAAGCAATTGGTTTTTCGAGAGTAGAACCAAAATCATTTAAAATAGATCTTTCTAAATATGATTTTACAAAAATTGATAGTTTTTTACTTGCGATGTCAGACGCTGAGATTACACCCGGATTAAATACTTATCGTTTTCTTGATAGAATGATTAGAAATTTTGGTACATTCAATCTTCCTATATTTGAAGATTTGATGAGATTTTCAGCTACAATGGTTGCATCTAGTATCAATGGAAATACATATTTTACACCAGCTCTTCAGATGTATAACCCAAAGTTTTATCTTAAAATTAATTCTATTATCGAATCTTCAATAGATGTAGCTATGAAAAAATAATTCTAGGGAGTTTTGGTATGTCTACAGTAGATAATTTTCAAAGAGGAAATCTAAATCAGAAAAATTCACCGCACCAATGGAATAAGTTTTATAGAGCTTTAGTTTTAGATTGTGCCGATCCTCGAATGTTGGGAAGAGTGAAAGTTCGTATTCCTGATATTATGCCGGAAACTGGTGATAATTATACTTTAGATTGGGCTACCAATGGATTGTGGGCACACCCAGCAAATAATTATATGGGTGGAAGAAATGTACAGGATACACAAGGACAACGAGCTTCTTTAACAGATGCGAATTATCAAGGTTCTTGCTTAATACCCCCTGCTGGATCTTGGGTTTGGATATTTTTTGAAAATGGTGAACCTAACCACCCATATTATTTTGGATCATTAGAAGCTGGTCAACGAAAAGTATTACCTGAAAATCAACAAGGTACAGAGTGGTGGAAAAAATGGACGCTAATCAAAACCAATGAAGGTAGATGTATTGTTATTTCAGATGATCCTGATGATGCTAGAATAGAGATCACCGGTACAAAAAGAATGATAAAAAATGCACCAGATGGAGATAATGAATCTGTATTTACTATTGATAAAAATATGACTACTATTCTAATAGATGAAAGACCATCACATGAAAAGATTTTAATTAAAGATTATCGTGGTAATTTTATTAAGATGATTCAAGATGAAAATGGTATTAGTGATCAACTTCATATGTTTTTTGCTAGTGATATACATATAGAAACTAAAGGGAATCTTTTTATTAAAACTGGTGTAAATATGGAATGTTCTGTTGGTAATGATTATGTTGTAAGTTCTGGACATGAGATACATACAAAAGCAATTGCTGGACATAAAGAAAAGGCATTTTCTTTTGATCGTTATGCTTTAACTAAAGATATACGATATGCAGGATCAGAAATACGAGATACTGCAACTACTACACTTAGTCATTGTTCTGGTGGTATAATGCAATGTGGTTCTGTTACAACTATGCAGATGTCATCCAATGAAGTAGATATCAAATCATATGTTGCAACTAGAATAGAAAGTGGTGCACAAACCGATATTAAATCTGGTGGTGCAATAAATATTAGTGGTTCTAAGACTAAGATACAAGAAGGTGCACAATCTGCAATAGCTACTCTCCCAACAAAAGTATCACAACAAGCAAGAATAGCCACTCTCGCTAAACCCGATGGTGATAGATATCAAACTTCAACTCCACCAAAAAGTTTAGATCCTGTTATCCCAGTCGAAGATTTAACGCCACCAACAACAAATTCAATTCCGCCTATTCCTGGTGATGCATATGAATTAGCTGTTGGTTCTGTTCCTGTAAATACCGCACCGCCAATAATTAAAATTCCAACTTATTCAAAAAGTGGTACTCCGGCAACTAAGCCAACGCAAAGACTTGTTGGTGCTGGACATATGAATTTACTACATCTAAAAAAAGTTTATTTGGATACTGTTATTCCGTTAGTAGATAAATCATATGGAACATATACTGGTTTTTATTTGTTTAAAGATATTACTGATGGAGTAGAAGATTCTAGTTTTTTTGATTCAACATCAATTCCTGTATATGATAATTATAGAAATCCATCAAGCTGGACAATAGATGATACCACAACATGGTGGAAAAATTTAGATTATATATGCAGTACTGCAGCAGCATATAATATTACTATCATACCTACTTTATTTGATTTTTGTTGTAGCCCACAAGATCCATTTTTAAAATGTTATCCATATATTTCTACAAGTTGGGATGATACAATTCAAGGCGAATATATTAAAACAGTTACTAAACATATTATTGCAAGTAAAGTTCCATATATTCTAAATTTAGGAACTAAGTATTATGGAACTACATCTACATCACTTCCTGATTTTGGATGGATAAGAAAATTAGCAATGTTCTTAATAAATACTTGTGGTGTTCCTTCTGATAGATTAGCATTAACTTGGGGACCTGGTATTAACTTATATCAAAGAAGTCCATATTGCCGTTATATGATGTATACGGAAAACCATTCTCCTCAAACAGAAGAGATTAATAATGAAGAAACCGTAAATGGTATTAATGGTGGAACCGCGTCGGTTTCTAATTATGTTGATTATATTATGAATTGTTCTGTTGATGGTATAGCATGTATGAATACATGGAAAATGAATGAATTTGTTTCAAAAATTCCAGCTGGAATGAGTATTACAAATCCAAATGTAATGAACTATATTTTTGCACCAAATCAAAGACAAGCTATGCGAAATGTTTTGGGTACATCAAATCCAACGAATGATGGATATATAAACTTTTAGGGGTATAATATGATTTTATTACCAATATGTTTTGAATTACCTACTAGCTTTATATTATCTGCGATGCTCGAAATGCACATGTTAGATTTTGATATATCTCTTACTTGTCCAACTACATCTTTATCATTATCTGCTTCTTTATCTGGAAAATTAAAAATACCAAATCTTAATATTAACCTTGTCACCGGTTGTATACCATCTGTATGGGATGGATTAATGCTTGACATACAGGGACCGACAATATTATCAGGTATAGCATTAAATCTTGGAATCACTTTACCGGTTCCCAAACTTGATTTATCTATAGGATTAAAAGCTGCAGAAATAGATTTTTCATTTTATACTCATTCTAATTTAAATATTGTTATTCCCGGATATGCTGCAGCTGAAGCTAAAATTGCAAAAACATTTTCATTTGCTGAATCTAAAGGTGGTTTCTTATTAATGGAAGCAGATCCATGTACAACGGGTCCAATTACTTTAGCTGGCTTAATGAACGGGACAATATCAACTGATCGTTTAATTAAAACACCACCAGTTGTTACTTTTTCTGATTTAGTTCCTTATATTGGTTCATCTAGTAGCAGTAGCAGTTCTACTGATATTGTACACAATACACCTTATTTATTGGTAACTGAATTATCAGGTGGAAATATGCCATTATCTGATTTTACATACGAGTGGAGTGTTATATCAGAACCAACATTGAGTAATGTATCTTATGATGAATTATATAATACTCATACACTTAATCAATGGAACATCGGAACTGTTCTTAATTTTGATACACCCGGCTCGTATGTTATAATGATAACATTTACAAGTAACACTTATAATACAGTTCAAATAACTGAAAACTTATCTGTTGAAGTTGTGTAGACTTAGTTTGGAGAATAAATTAAAAGGATGATTCGATGATTGCACCATACAGACCAAACTACCTCCCAAAGGCATATAAGAAGTATCGTTATATAATTATCCATGATTTTTCTTGTCAATTTGCTAGTGTACCATCAGCTAAAGTCGACAATGGTAAAGAGAACATTCAGAAACTTTCAATGTATAACTGGGTTTTTAATAGTCAATATGAACTTCCATATCATTTTGTGTGTGAAAAAGTTAATAGTGATTATGAAACATTTATGATGCGGCCATTTTGCTATTACTGTACATATAAAGATATTCCTGATCAATATTTAAATTCGATTCATGTTGCTATTGCTGGTAATTATAATTTAACAATGCCAACACAGCGAGCGTATCAGCAAATGGCTTATAGATCAATAGCATCTATTCTAAGATGGTATCCAATAAATATCAATAATGTAAAGATGCATTGGGAAGTATCAACCGACAAGAATTGTCAATGTCCCGGTCATTTATTTAAAAAGCCTTTATTAGTATCAGCAATGAAACAGTACAGTTTGATGAAAAAATAAGGAGAAAAGAAAATGAAAAGATTAATGTTTATTATTACAGTATTATTCCTAGTTGCTGGATGTGCGACTGTACCAAAAATGAATAATCCAGTTGTTGCTAGTAAAACAATCGAATATTCTTATGATGAAATAAAGTATAGGTGGGTATGTGGTAATTATGTTCAATATACAGATCATCATCCATTTAAACGATATATTACAATTATGGATTTAAATACAAATACTCTTCAATGGGAAACATATTCTTTTTATGTAACGCAATCAGAATTTGATAAAGCAATTTTAAATTCAAAGTATACAGGTCCAATACCTGATGATTATGGAATGTGGCCGATACAGTTTGAATAAAATAAATTCGTGTTGAAAAGCACCATGAATATCTTTCGATATTCCTGGTGCTTTTTTCACGTCGAGCAATAATTTTAATCAATTCGACCACGACCAACAGGAAGAGTAATTTCAACCATACTCTGAACCTGTTCAATACTTTTATTTGTTGTATCTAAAATCTCATGATCAATGCCTCTTAATGTTAGATACTTAGGAAGTTCATTTGTATAAATTTCATTAATTTTTCTCATGGTTTCTCGTTCTTTTGTCCAAGTACAAACACCATGAGATGGATTCTTTTCTCGTTCTGCAATTACTCGATCTATTAAAACATCAGAATTTCCAGTTAGGATAATTACTCTATCAATTTTTTCTTCTGGGTGAATTGTCATTTCATATAATTTTTGATCTATTCCACCAAGAATAACTTGATACACAAATGTAGAGAAATGCCATCTATCGCAAATAATGAGTTCTTTCTGATCTTTAACTAATTTATCAAATTCATCACATCGTGCTGCTGAAAATAATAAAAACTTAACCATATCAGATAAATCTGTCCATTGGTCTGTTCCTCTGCAAGCAGGTCTAAGATATTTTGCTAGATCAGTACCGTTAGGACTTGATAAGGTTTTAATACCCATTTTTGCAAAATATTTAATAATCGATGTTTTTCCTGTGCCGTTTGGGCCCTCTAAGCATATATGCATTGATATGTTCTCCTATATATTTAACTCTAAAAATTTATCATTTTCGTTATTTAAAAAATTTATTATTTGTGAATAACATTCTGTTTCTTTTTTAATAAATGCTGATTCCCACACTATTATTATTTTAGAAACTATTTCTGTTTTATCTAATAGATATTCTGTTCTAACTTTATCACAATTTCTTATTTTTTGAGTTTCTTGATCATTGATAAAAATCATATTTAATTTTGGGTTTGCGTGCCAGTAGTCACCATAATACTCAATTATACATTTTTTCTCTAAAAAATAATTATCAATCAAATAAGAATCTATTGAATATTCTCTTGATAATGTATATTTTAAAAAATTTTGTTTTATATGAGTATCCAATCTATCAAAGAATAATTGTGATTGTTTACTTATTCCATTATTAGTTATTTTTCCAAGAATAAATTTTTGATATTTATTAGTTCCTTCTTTTATTCCAAATCTTGATATAAATCCTTCTAAAGAAAAAGAAAATTTTCTTTTAGATATCATATCATTAAATTTTTGTAATCCTTCTTGTTCTCCGTATTTTTTAATAAAATAGTTTATATCTCGTTTAGCTCTTTCACTAATTATTTTCTTAGATTCTTCGATAGAATATCCTTTATTAATCCAATACTCTGGTTGCCAACATGATATTAATGGTATTTTTAAATCTCTAATATGTTGTTTTACAGATTCTATTTGAAAAACATTATCTTTATGATATCTTTGTTGACATGTATTTCTAACTTGTTCTTTACACTTATTGAGTTTTGAATAATGATCTATGTTATATTTAATTTTAATAGTGTTATCTATTTTCGATGTTATAATTTTTGAAGAAAATCCAATTCCGCCATATTTTTTATCTGATGTCTGTTTTATTTGTTTTTTAATATTTGTATCTTGAAAAGGATTATCGACATTTCTAACTCTTCTGTTTGTATCTATTTTTTGTTGTTTTACTTCTGGGTTTTGTGATGGATTATCATATCCCGTTTTATGTTTATAAGATTCTTTTCTTTTTTGTTGTATAATCCCTGATTTACATTGATCTTTTAAAACTCGAATTCTTTTTTCGATGATTTCTTTATTATTCGCCACACATTTTTTAGAACAATATTTTGCATAACCCCAAGTTAAACATATAAAATTGGTTGGGTTATTACATGTTTTGCAAATTCCGTCATTTTCTTTTTTATAATATTTATCATAATAATCTTTAATTTGACTATTGTGATCATTTTTTATATGTATAGATAAAAGTAAACTTTTACTATATTGTTTGTTACATATTTTACATTCGTTCATATTGATGGTCCTTTTAATTTATTCATAAGACCATCAATAACAATGAACATGTTTCACCTCAAAATGTATATCTAGTAACTCTACCGGTTAGTGGCAGTACAAGTTTTTTGCCTTGTATAGCCTTCGATTCTGATTTAGGAATCTTCTTAATAAGATCAAAGTTGCTGTCAAATTGTTTCTTATTTGTTACTCGACTTTTATGACCTTTTCCCATTTTATTCTCCTTTGTTTAGTATTCTGATTCTTACGTTTGCGTGTTTGAACATGTGTTTTGTGAATTCCCAATTATATGTGGGAGTATTTTCTTCAATGGCGTATGCCATTACTACTTCAGAAATTCTCTTTTGAACGATGTCTCTAGCACATCTAGAACATGGATAATATCCTTTATCACAATATAGATAAAGAATACACCCATTCATATCTTCTGAACAATTTAGAATTGCATTTTCTTCAGCATGGACAGAGAATTCATATTTATCTGGTTTTGACCAATAGTCATAACAGATAGAATTTCCTTGTTTCGCTAAAAAATTTTCAGGTATACGTTCAAATCTAATATCAACTCCATCATCGTTTAATCCCCGAGGTAATCCATTATAACCAACAGAAACAATTCTATTAGTTTTTGGATCAATAATACATGCACCACATTGAGTATCTGGATCTTTACTTCTTTGTGAAGCTAATTTAGCAACCCCGATAAAAAATTCATCCCAAGTTATATAGCTTTTGCGTTTCATATAGTATAGAAAACTCCTTTACTATTTGTTCAAATAGTTAAAATGTGAATCTATCAGGAATAAATTTAAACCAATGAAAATAATTCATCCAATCAACAAATCAATTTCATTAATCTTTAACGAAGAAAAACATTCGTATATTGATAATGAAAATAATACCTATCTCTCAGCTACAACTTTGATTGGTGATTATTTTGAAAAATTTGAATCTGAGAAAATTGCAGAACGATGTGCTATTAAACGAGGAACCACAAAAGAAAAACTTTTGAAGGAATGGAAAGATATAGCTGAAACTGCAGCTAATCAAGGAACTATAGTTCATAATATGTTACAGTGTTTATTTACTAATTTAGATTATTCAGATAAAGAACATGAAACATATAAGAAATTTGAGAAACAAGTTAGATTAGTTCATAATCATATTATTAACGAAAAAAAATTAATTCCTGTTTATATTGAACAGATTCTTTTTGACCCATTAACTAAGATTGCTGGAACTGTAGATGGTGTATTTCTATATCCAGATAAATCAAAATATATGCTTCTTGATTGGAAAACATCTAAGAGTATAGAAAAAGAAAATAATTATGGGAAGTATGGTTTTGGACCCTTTGAACAATTCTTTGATTGTAGTCATATTCATTATAGTATTCAAGTAATGATATACTCTTATCTATTGAAAAGCCAAGGATATTTAGAATTAGATATTCCGATGGATTATAGAATAGTTCATATAAAATCTGATAGAAGTAAATCTTATGAGATAAATCAAGATATAAAGATGATGGATATGGGGAAGATAATTATAGGGAGATTCATGACATCTTTATAAAAAATTTTTAGAATAAATTATATGAATACTAAAAAATATACATGTAAAATATGCAATTTTGAATGTACTATTCTCGGAAGACATCTTTCACATTATCATTCTATTACTAATTTTAAAGATTATTATGATAAATATATTAAGATTGAGAATGAAGGATTGTGTTTGCGTTGTGGGGGACAATGTGGTTTTCTTGGTTTGACTCTGGGATACAGCAAATACTGTTCTTCTGCTTGTTCTAATAATTCTGAACAAGTACAGCAAAAGAAAAAAAATTCATGTAGAGAAAATTTTGGAGTTGATCATCCATTACAATCTTTTGAGATTCGCGAAAAATTTATCCAGACAAGTATAAATAAAAATGGAGTACCTAACCCAAGCCAATCTCAGTTAATTAAAAATAAAAAGATACAAACTAATAAAGAACATTGGGGCGTTGAAAATCCTATGCAGGTAAAAGAAATTCAAAAGAAACAAATTCAAACCATGTTTGATAGACATGGTGTTGAATATCCACTTCAATCAAAAGAAATTCAAGAACAAGTAAAACAAACAAACGAAGAAAGATATGGTGGTCCAGCACCAATGTCTTCGAAAGTAGTTCAAGAGAAAACAAAACTTACAAACGAATCAAGATATAATGGACCATCTCCTATGTGCTCAGACTTAGTTCAAGAAAAATCGAAACAAACATGTTTTAAACATTTGGGAGTTTATTATCCCGCTCAATCAGAGACAATTCAAGAAAAAATAAAACAATCATGTAAAGAAACATGGAGTGTTGAAAATCCGAGTCAATCTGAAAAAGTTAAACAAAAGAAAGTAAAAACATGTTTGGAACATTGGGGTGTTGATAGCCCAATGCAATCTGATAAAGTTCAGACTCAGTTTAAAAAAACCATGATGGATAGATATGGATATGATAATCCATTTAAATGTAAAAAATTTCAAGATAAGTCTAAACATTCAAATGTATTAAAATTTGGTGTGGATCACTGGACCAAATCAAAAGAAGGAAAAATAATCCTTCGTGAAAATATGATTCGATATATAATGGCGGGATATAAAGATGGATCTGTTTTTTCTCCCACGGAAGGAATTCAAGAGCGGATATGTTTTGATGAATTACAATTATTGTGTTCTTATCCGCTTCTTAAAAATCAAACTTTTATTGGTCTTTTTCCAGATAGATATATTAGAGATTTGAATCTTATAATTGAATTTTATGAAGAATGGCATAAATATTCATGGAGCTTAACTCATGATATTAATAGACAAAAAGAGTTAATAGATAAACTTGGTTGTAATTTCTTTATTATCAAAGAAAAAGATTGGAAAGAAAATAAAGAAGAAACTATTCAAAATTTTTTATGTGTGATAAGGGGTCTTGAAGACATTAAACGTCTTCAAGACACCCTTTAACAGTCTACAGTAAACGATCAATCTTAGCTCTTAATTCATCAAATAATGGATCTAATCGATTATCAAAATAATCGTTATAAAACTTCACAATATCAGTTTCAAGTTTAGCAAGTGGAAAATTCATTATTTCCTGATCACTTGTAAATGAGGAATATGTGTTTCTGGAAATTTTACCAACAATATTGGAATAGAAATCATATGGTGTATTCACATTCTTGAAACTTAAAAATGTTCCAATAGTTTCTGTGAACACATCAATATTCTTAACTTTATATGTTGTTTTCAGAATTGGTTTTTGTTTATTATAATAAAGAAGCATCTTTGACATAACAGGATACTTCTTCTTGAATTCATCTGGAAGAATAGAGAACAACAAAATATTTAACAAGTAAGAATTAGATACCGAAAGAGTCAAGAAATGCCGATATGGAATATCAAGAACTTTCGATAAGATTGGGTAAGTAATATAATTTGAGAATAGAGAAATTTCTTTAAGTCCATTTAATACCGATTTGAATGATTCAATATTATCAATTCCAATAGTTTCTAATTGATTGTAAGAAATAATCAATAATTTACCTGCAGTATCATTGTGTGCATAACTGGATAAATTATCTTTACCTTGGATAGTATACACGTCTTGCGTGCTTATGGTATCGCTATAAATAATAGCATCTTTATATATGTTTTTAAGGATCCATTTAATTGATTCATCAATAACACTAATTAAATATGGGATTGGATTGTTGGTTGCGCTACAAGTTACCAAAATATTATTCATCAAGAAATTGAAAATAGAAAAGACGTGCATATCTGTCGTCTTGCAATAAATTGTCTTGATATAGTCCCACATATACTTGTCGGTATAATTATACTCGTACGTCTTTGAACTAACAATTTTAAACAGCTTATAAATGATATTGTTGTTATTGATATCTTTAATCAGTTCATTATAAGTTTCTTTATGAAACTTATTCACAAGTTTCATTTCAACATCTTGAGCAATGATAAAATAGATTTTCAGATAATTAGATGCTTTGATAATCTTTTCAATTTCTTCAGCATCAAAAAAGATACTATTTTTTGAGATTTTAGAACGATTGATATAGTTCTCAAAATTAATATTCAATTTAACTAAATACTGATCACACCAATTTTTTAATAGGGGAATATTTCTTTTGATTACAAGATAATCATAATTTGTACTTTTATAATCTGCAACCATTGTTATAAACCATTGATCAAATTCTGGACCAAGTTTATCACTTGCATCTTCTAAAAATTCCATTAACTTCGGAAACTTATTTGTGATTGGGGAAAAAACTAAATCAAGGGATGTCACCAGTGTTTTAGTTTCTGTTCCGTCTTCTGTAGTTACCACATTATGAATCTTATACTTCCGTTTTTCAGCATCCGTCTTTTCAAACTTGAGCATGATTTCTCCTTTGTCGTTATTAATTGATCATTTTAATCTATATATATAGTAGAATTGACCATTCAAGAAAATTTCTGAAAAATAAAAATAACAAATTTTGATAGTTTAGATAAATCAATTTTAAACTCTATCTGAATTTATCAAATAAAGTTTCTTTCTCATAGATTAATATATATGGTAACTTGAATAGATTCCTAGTTGATATTCCTGAACAAATATCAAAGGATCTATTATGAGTACTTTAAGAGATTTGTTTTTACGAGAAGCATCTATTTTTGGGGCTATGGCGATCAATCAAAATATTTTAGATCAGTGTGCAGAGAAATGTCGAAACGCCATCAGGAATGGAAAAGATTATCAATCTCGAGTTTCTGTATGTACATCTGGTTGCAAGATTAAATATCTTCAAAAATTAATGGCTGATCTACAAGCAATGCGAGGTAGAGGAATATCAGAAGAAACATTAAATGCTAAAATCATTTATGTAAAAACAAGACTTGATAATGAGATGTTGAATATAGTTAGATATAGAAATAGACTGAAGAAACGACAAACAACAATTCCGGTTTCTATGTCTATGAAACCATCCCCAGAAAGACCCGAACCAAAACATTAATTGAGGAATTCATGATTAAACTTTTAGACTTAGAAAAAGTTACTAAGGGTCTCCGTCCCGTTACTTCGACGGAATATACAATTGGTAAAAGTACAAGTTTTCATCCAGATGGTTTGTTTTCGGAAACAATCTTTGGTCCGAGCGGTTCAATTGAAAGAGGTAGAACTTTCTCTTATATCAATCTAAATTGTTTAATTATTCATCCGGCTCTTATTAAACCGTTAGAACAACTCAACAGAAAATTGATTCTTGCAATAAATAGAAAAGCAGCATATAAATTACAAGAAAATGGATATCTTGTTGAAGATAAAGATGGTGATATTAATAGTATTGCGTCTGTTTATAAACATTTTGAGAAGATTATTAATAAACCAGAAGAATCTAAAATTCGAAAAGATATGCGGAATATGATTTTAAGTTATCATAAACGTGGTTTAGTTTTTATTTCAAAATGTATTGTGATGCCAACAACAGCATCTCGAGATGCTCAGGTGGACGAAGTTCATGGTGGTTTTAGAATTCCTCCGATTAATGATTATTATTTGAAAATTATCAGACAATCATTACAATTAGAATCTATGTCTTTGAATAGTGGACCAATGTATGATATTTTATCTGTTAAGATGCAGCAATTAGTCGATGAGTTATACGAGTATATAGTTGAGAAGATTTCTAAAAAACAAGGAATGATTCGTCAAGATATTCTTGGTAAACGAGCAGACTTTACTGGTAGAGCTGTCGTTACTGGTGGCTCTGGTAAAATTAAAGTTGATGAAATCGGTATACCTTTAAGAATCTTGGTTAAATTATACGAACCATTTATTTTGTATGATATGTATAATAGTGGAAATGTTGATAGGGGTAGATTGAGTGTGTTAATTAAGGAATGGGATAACTCTACTTTATCTATTTTAACAATTCGTGCTCTTTTAACTAGTATCCAAAAAGGATTTAAGATTGGACAAGAACTTGAAGATTTAGTAAAAGGTTCTGTAACTAGAGCAATTGCTGATAAAGTTGTTTTAGCTAAACGCGACCCTGCTCTTCATTGTGAATCAGTTCAGGGGTTTAAACCAATTTTAACAGACGGTGATACAATTCAATTATCTATCGCAAAATGTGCAGCATATAATGCAGACTTTGATGGAGATCAAATGGCACTATATGTACCTATTACTAGAGAAGCTATTGCTGAAGCAAGAGATAAGATGGTTAATTCAGAATCTAAAGATTCATTTACTGGTGTTTCTGATGATTTTAGTAAAGATGTAGTTATTGGTATTTATGCTTTGACACAAGATTCTCCATCTAAAAAAGCACCAATTACTGTTCGATCCGATGATGAGTTAAAAAAACTAGAACCATTAGATATTATTAAATATGATGGTCAGGTTACTACTGTCGGTCGAGTTCTTTTTAATAAAATTCTTCCTCATAAAAGATATTATACAAACAAACCAATCAATAAAAAAGATATTAAAAATTTAACTAAAACTATCTATAATGATTATATTAAAGAAAAATCAGTTTATGTTGAATTTTGTCATCAGTTAATTAATCTTGCGATGTTATATTATACGATTATGGCTCCATCATTTACACTTGATGATTTGATGGACGTACCGAAAGAAATTTTAGATCTCAAAAAGAAATTAGGCGAAGCAAAAGATGCAACAGAAGCAGGTATAATAGTAAAACAAATAGAATCTGCTCTTCAAAAATATGTTGAAACTAAAAATACTAATATTGGTTTAATTGGAAAAGCCGGTGGTCTAAAGAATGGTTATAATCAAACTTCACAGATCTTAGTTTCTAAAGGTATGATTAATACTCCAGACGGAGTAAAAATAATCAAAGGATCCTATTCTGATGGATTTAATAGTGAAGAATATTTTAATGGTGGTTTTGGTTCTAGAAAAGGTATTATTGATAGAGTACTGAATACTTCAGATACTGGTTATTTATCTCGTCAATTGGTTTATGCTCTTCAGAGAGTTGAGGCTGATCCAAGAGTTGTAGATTGTAAAACTAAAAGATTTTTTACTTTAAAAGCAACACCAGAAATTGCTGGTCGATTGATGGGTCGGAACATTATAGATAAATCAGGAAAGATTGTTCCTTTTGATAAAAACAAACATACTGATAAAGTCATTCATCTAAGATCTCCATTATATTGTACCTCGAAGAAAATATGCAGAACCTGTTATGGTGAGTTGTTGATGAGAAATAGAACAAAGTATGTTGGAATTTTAGCTGGTGAAATTTGTGGTGAAGTTTTAACTCAGACTATCATGAGAACGTTCCATGTTGGTGGTTCAATCAATATGAAAACTGTAAATATAAGTAATGAATTAACTAATATTATGGAAGATTCTGATAAATCATTTTTTATGAAATCTTTTAAACAAGATGGAACCAAATTAGTTTCTTTGGTAGATGGTAGTATAGAAATCATTCCTGAAGAATATAAAGAACCAAAGAAAGATATATTGATTACACAAGAAAAGATAGATCTAAATTATGCTTTCTTTGCATTGAAATATTTATCTTTTGTAATAGATGTTACAATAGATAGTAAGATTGAAATACAATTAAAAGATAAAAAAGTTACTCGTACTGATGGAAAAATAATTATTGAATTTCCAAAAGGATCAGTTGTGATGGATTGTCTTCCTACTCCTGAAATATTTTCAGAACAGATTAAAGTTATCGATGCTACATTATCAGGAAGAACACCAGTCAGATTAAATAATGGTGATCATTTTTGTTTAAAATTGTATAATATATATCGTCAATTGAGTAGTGCTGATTTAGTTCATTTTGAGATCTTAGCTAGTAATTTATTAAGAGATAAAGGTAATCCGTCGTATCCTGCTAGATTAAATCCAAATTATGGTGCGGTGATACGATCATTAAAGAGTATTCCTAAATTGGAATCATGGTTGCAAGCATTAGCATTTGAAAATCCAAAAGAATCTATTACTACTGGTTTAATTTATGATAGACCGACAGATGAGACCATTTTAGAAAAACTTATCACCGGAAACTTTTAGATTTAAGAACAAAATTTAAAGAGAGGTATTCAATGATTAATGTAATGAAGATGAAGATGTTTCCTTTATTTTCTAGAAATATTACTATTCCGGTAAATGAGACTATCCCATACAATGTAATAGTTATGTCTGAGAATGATGATTTTATAAATTTTTATCCAAAATTAAACATCAGAAGACAATTTATAAAAAGAATTTCAATGGTTCCTTTCAAGAATCCACAAATAATTGCGAATGCAAAGTTGTTACTTCCATATAAAGAAATTGGCTTGATTCCTACTTTGATTCCTGGTCAATTTAATGTATTTTTTGATACTAGTTCATTTCTTAATATTATCGATCAAAAATATGGAAAACAATCATATAAAAGACCTATTGTTTTTCAAAAGATTATTTCTTATTTCAATAAAATTAAACAATTTGGCAATTCTAAAAATATTTTAATCTATCATGTAAATCTAAATAAACCAATTCCTCAACAATTTTTATATAGACGATCATCTATCTTAGCTTTGATAGCTCAAATTGGCGATGGGAATTTACCTTTTGATAATGTACTAATTGCAAGCGAAACTGCAGGAAATATTAAGTTTACTAGTATTTTTAATAAAGATCAGAAACCATTGGGATTTCAAAAGATTATATCAATTCTAAAAAGATTAGTATCAAAACCGGAAGATATAGAAGATTCTGACGATGATGTAGTTACAGAAGCAATAAAAATGATTGATGATAATGAGAATAGAGAATCTATTATTAGATTTATCAATACACACCAAAAAAGAAAAATCCTAATATCATAAAAAGGTTAATATGATTGATATTAAAAAACTTAGACTTTTTCCGCTTTATACAACCAATCTAGCTATTACAAAAACAGATGATGATAAATCTTATAATTTGATTTTTTATTCAGAGAATTCAACATTTTTATCATCATACCCCCATTTAAATATTAGAAGAATGTTTGTTAGATTTGGAACAATTCTTCCTAGTAAAATTCCAAGATTACAGATAGTTCCAAAACTATTAACTCAATTTACCGCAAATAAGATTATTCCTATTAGAATGAATCGACCAAATCTTTTGAATTTGTTTGTTGATTCTACTCCATATATGGAACAATTGATAGCGAGATTTAAAGAAGGATCTTATCGACGCTCAATGGTTATGAATAATATTTTGGGATATCTACAATCTACATCGCAATATTATCCTGACAGATCTAATATTTTGATTTACCATGTTGATCTAAATAAACCAATTCCAGAAAATATATTGAACAGACGTTCATTTCCGTTATACATGTTATTTAAGGATACTGTTCCTTTTGATTATGTTGTTTTGGCAATTCAATCTGGAGAATTAACAAAATATGCATTATTAAAGAATTTAGAAACACAGTTATCTGTTGCTAGAATTTTTAGTATTTTTAGAAATCTTAAAACTATCGAATTGGTTGACAGTGATGAAATAGAAAAGAATGAAGTTGATAATTATTCGGATCAAGTATCATCGGTTGTTCAGTCTCAACATGAAATTGAGAGTGAAGAAAAAAATATGATGGTTGATCCTGAGAAACCTATTGTTAGTGATAAGATGACTAAAGCTGTAAATGATTATGTTACAGCATTAGATCCAGAAGTTAAAAAAGATATTTTGAATAGAAGTCATATTGATCCCACTCTTAGTCAAGCAATGATGATTAAATCTTCATTGTTTAGTATAACAAGGGATATTGATAAAACTGAGAAAATATTTAATAAAATTGATCCTAAAAACTATTCTAAAGCGATTTATGCAATTAAGACAGATCTTGCACCCTCAATTTTGGAAGGTGATGATTATAAGAATGAGTCTAGAGATCTTGTTTATAACAAAGCTAATGTAAATAATGTAAATGATAATAAGAATCCAAGTAGAGTTTTAAACAAAAGAATAGTAGATTTTCAAGAATCTTTTGAGTCTGATCTTAAAAAATCTTTTAAGATTCTTGAATCTAAATCAAAGCATCCATTGAAAGTTACTAGTTTCAAGAAGAATAGTATTCCTGTTGATCCGGGTGATTTAGATCCTACAAAATTAGTAAGATATGATATTACTTTAGAAGATATAAAAGGTAATAAGCACTCTGTTATATTTGATATTCCTGAAATTCAATCGGATGGAACATTTTTAATTAATGGTTCTAAGAAATATTTGATATATCAAATTATCAAAGATCCTATCTATTTTATTAAACTTGGAGAAGCTGCTCTACAAACAATGTATGCAACTGTAGCTACTCATCATAAGTTAACTAAAAATAAATCATATTTCATTTCACATATAGCTGGGTATTGGATGCCGACAAGTTTACTTTTATTCTATGCTATTGGATTTGCATATACAATGAAGATGTTTGGTATTACATACTCAATTGTTGATGTGCAGCCGCAAGAAAGAGATATAAAAGTACTACCTTTAGCTGATGGTAAATTTATGGTTTTCAAATATTCAACAAAAGAAGCAGAAATATTGATTAATTCAATGTATGAGATTAAAGGTGATATCGTATCAACTGGAATCGAATCTAGTGATTTTTGGGTTTCTGTAATTGCTAAAGAAACGGGTAATAGAAATAGTTTATCTCAAATCAATACTGTACTTGAGAATATTATGGAACCAATTTCAGTACAAGTATTAAAAACGAAGATACTTCCAACAACATTCGATGGATGCATGCTTTATATTTGCAAAGGTCTTGCAGTAGGTAAAGTTGATAAACGAAATGATATTTCTAAACAAAGAATTAGAAGTTCTGAAATATTCAATTATCAATTACAAAAATTAATTGTTGGATCTTATAGTGAATATTTGGCTAGTATTGAACGAGGTAATAAAGATGCAGCTTATTATTGCGATGCTAAACAGATTATTAGTACAATTGTAAATACTTCTCAAATGATTCGCCCGATAGAAAATATTAATCCATACGAAGAGTTATCCAGTTTAACTAAAGTTACACCGATTGGTCCTGGTGGTTTAGCTGATGAAAACGGTGTAGTAGATTCAGCTAGAAATATTGATTCTAGTTATTATGGTAATTTAGATCCTATGGATACACCAGAAAATGGTAAAGTTGGAGTGATTAATCAATTAACAATTGACGCAGCTGTTGGTAATATTCGTGGGTCATTCGGAGCATTTAAAGGTAACGATATTAATTCTTCAGTGTTAAGTACTACAACTGCAATTATCCCGTTCGTTTCAAATGATGATGGTTGTCGAGTAATGTTAAGTACTTCTCAAACTAGACAGGCAATTCCTATTGTTGGTGCAGAGCAACCATTAGTCCAAACCGGATATGAAACTATGTTAACTACTATGTTAACAGATTCTTATGTAAAGAAAGCTCCTGTTGATGGAATAGTAGTAAGACAGAGTCCAAATGCGATTTATGTTAAAGATTCTAAATCATCTAAGGTTCATACTGTTCCATTAGATAATAAAGTATTAAAATCTTTCCAAGGAAAGAGTTCAATTAATTATTTTCATAGTGTTGTTAAAGATGGTCAAAAGGTATCATCCGGACAGATTATGGCTGAGGGTAAACATATTCAAGATGGTGTAATTTCTGTCGGTTGTAATTTATTAACTGCAGTTATGGGATGGAAGGGTTATTCATTCGAAGATGGATATATTATTTCGGAAAAGATCGCTAATCAAAAGTTTGTATCTTCTGCGTATGAAGAAATTGTAATCAATATTAAACCAACAACCACTGTTAAATTTATAGCTAAAGAAGGTGATACAATAAAAGGCGAACCTTTATTAATTCGTGCTTCTAAAGAAGTTGAAGAATTACTTGATATGGAAGCTGATGAGATCGTAGAGGGTCAACATATTACTCGATCACCCGGCGGAAAGATTATATCGATTGAAATTTATCCAAATTCACCAATTAAAAAATTTCCACTTCTCGAAGCTCAATATGTTATCTTTAGAAAAAGATGGGAAGAAATGCGTGGTCCATTTCCAGAAAAATTCTTAGTTAATGAAGCTGGAAGCAAGGCTCCATTTGCTGGTGTTCGGATCGTTTTCAAAATTGAACGATATGATAGTTGTGTAATTGGTGATAAAATCACAAATAATCATGGTGGTAAAGGTGTATTAACTCTTATTGAAAAAGATGAGAATATGCCTGTTACACCTTGGGGTGAACGAATTGATATTATTTTGAATCCAATTGCAATTATTAATCGAATGAATCCAGGAACGATTTATGAATTGTATACTGGATTAATTGCGAAATTTATGGCTAAAAAATTAGTTGCTATGGGTTATAAGAAAACACCACAAGCAATGAAATTCTTAGCAAGTGTATATACTGCAATGGATAATACGAAAAATAAATCACTATCTACTAATATTATCAAAGCATACTTAGCTTTAAGCGATAAACAGTATGCACAATATATTCAGGCGATTCATAATAAAGGTGATTTTCTTCCAATTATTGTTCCTCCGTTTAAATCACCTGATAAAAATATGATAGCTAATGCTATGAAGATTGTTGGTGCTCAATCTGCATATAATTTGAAACTACCCGAATATAATACAATGACCAAGAATCCAGTTGGTGTTGGTTATCTATATTATAAGAAATTAGAGAAACAGGCATCATATCTTGTATCTGCTAGATCTGTTGGTAAGTATGATACTTCAACCGGTCAACCGACAGCCGGTTCAGCACAAGGTGGTGGTCAGCGAATTGGTGAGTTTGATACTTGGGCAATTGTTTCTCATGGATCAGAAACTCTATTGAGAGAATTATTTGGTCCGTTATCGGATGATAAAAAAATGAAAGATGAAATGATGTATGAAATTATGCAAAAAGGCAAAGTGTCTTATAAAGAATCTAAAGTAAGCAAGACAAAATCAAAATTAGACATCTATCTATTATCAATGATGTTAGATGTGAAGTTATAAAGGAAAAGAAATGAAAAGTTTAGATGAAAGATTATCTTCGATGATTTCAGCTTTTGATGAGATGGATGGTATGACGAATGAAGAATTAATGGATCAGCAACACTTTTTATATGAGAAAGATTCGTTGATAGATTCAATTGGAAAAAGTAATTCTAAAATAATTTTTGATTTACATTTAGAAGATGTACTTGAAAAATTATCTACTGGTTCATCATATCGCGCTTTTGTGAATGATTGTATGATTGTATTATCAGCTAGATATAATTTAGATCCTTTGTTAGATTATATTAACAGAAAAGAAATAATTAATAATCAACCAGATTTAGTGATGGATTTGATTAAGTATATTACTTGTAATAAATGGGTAGATGATATTGCGATTTGTTTTCCTGAATTTGATATGAATATTTTGAATAGTATTGAAGTTATTCGCCATATAGTAACGGATTCGTTTTTTACAACTAAGAACAAAATATTAGAAATAGCTGATATACATCCATTACTTCATTTCTACTTTACATTCTGTTCAGAAGAAGGTGGTATAGATACGTTGATTAAATTGGTGATGTCTGATCTGCCAGGAATCATATCAGTTCAATTGGTGCACAAAACGATAAAATAGGAGAAAGTTGATGATCACGATTAAAAAAGGAAGCATGAAGGTTGAAATTTCAAACGATTCGTTTACTACATTATCTGATACATATGATGGTTTTTATTTCCATTTGAAGGATGGTACTGAAATTCGTTTTAATATTCCTGTTACTACCCAAGTAAAGGCTATTTCGAATATTATTCAGAAATCTACCGCAAAGAATATTTTGATTGATTTTGATGCGAAGAACATTATTTCGATTCTTGGTTAAAATAAAATTCGTTATCTATATATATTTATTTATGAAAGCGAACCATATTCTTTAATCATTTGATAGTTTTGTCTAAATTAGTAAATTAACTATTTAGACAAAACTTTTAAAATTATCTAAACTGTCACATAATTTTATTTTTCTTGTTCCAAAATTTTTCAAAAAGGAGAGATATCATGGCGCTATTGAATAGTGAGGCTTATGGAGATCTAGCATCTGTTTCTACTACCGCAGCGAAACGGACACCTGGTAAGTTTTATAAGGTATTTATTACTGGAAAGAAACGTCCTGGTCAACAAGTTGGTACAATGCAAGCAATGTATGAAGTCAAGGATAATTCAACCGATGCAGATTATTTGATTCATAATTCTGAAACGGTGAAGTTTATTCCTTATTTTATTAAGCGATTCTGGGAAAAGAATATCACTGTTAAGGTTCAGGGTGAGGATCGTCCTAAGCTTGTAGCTTTTGGTTGGTCTGATGATGTTCCTAAACAGGATGATACTTGCCGATATGCTTATGTTATTGCTGGTTTGTTACTTAATACAGAAACAAACAAAGCAGTTCAACATGTTCGTGATGTTGAAGATGCAGGAATTAAGAAGGGTGATCCTGTTTTAGTTTATTATCGGTGTGATGGAACTAAATTTCAGGGCGGAATGAATCTTGTTTCTGCATTAGCTGATAAAGCAAAGGGATTGGCACCTTTGAGTAATAGTCCTGAATTCGAACGAAATATTGTTACTCCTCGTCGTTTCATTGTCGAGACAACAATTGGTTCTGCAAAAACTGACTTTGGTGACAAAGAAGTGTTTGTATTTACTCCTGTAACACAACTTCCTGATAAGGCAGTTGAACAGGTTATGAATTCAGCAATGGGTTTGAAGATTGATTTTGAGAAACAGTTCGATCGTTCTTCTCAGATTAAGGCTGATGGTTCTGCTAAACAGGAACGTGCTCCTTCTGGTGATACGATTCCTTTTGCTGATAAGGGTCCTGAATCTGGAGTTCCTGAATCAAAGCCATCTATTGATAAAGACGAAAACTTCGATCTTGGAATTTAATCTAATCGATTCGTCATCAGTATAGCCTGCTTCCATATAGAAATATGTGGGAGCAGGCTTATTTCATTCAAGAAAGAAATCATGAATAAAATACAAATAGCGAATATTCTATTAACTCGTCGGTGCAATTTACATTGTGATTATTGTTCTATTATTAAGAACTATGAAGATATGCCATTGGAATATCCACCAATTGCTCATTATCATAAGAATGAGTTAAAGACTGATGGTTGGATTGATATCATTGATCTTTTACATAAAAATAATCCAAATGTCTTTTTGATTTTTTATGGTGGCGAACCCTTTTTGTATCCGGGTCTTACCGATTTGATTAAGCATTGTCACGAGAAGAATATATACTATACCATTATTTCAAATAACACAAAACTCATTCAAGATAAGATCTTGAAGCTGTATGAAGCTGTTGGTAAGATTAGAGGATTTAGTGCATCTGTGGATCCTGATCTATATATTCATTTGAATAATAGAAAGATTGATTCGAATGATGATGCAGCATTCAAAACGGTTGCCGGCTTTAAGAATTTGAGTATTTTAAAAGAAAAGAATATGGCTGATGATGTGGTTGCTGAAATTACTGTAACCAAATATAATTGTAAGTATTTATATGAGACTGTTAAAATTCTTAGTGAAAATAGAATTGTTAGTAGTATTACAACTCTTGATTTGAAGAAGAATCCATACTATGATTTTTCTACTATTACCGATAAAAGTTTACTTGTTTATCAGACCAAAGAAATAGCTGAACAATTTATGAAGATTATGGCCGATGAGACATTATTGGTTCATATTCCACATATGTTAATTAAGCTTTTTAATATTCTTCCGTGTGAATTAAGATGTCATATTTACGAAGATGTTCATAATGTTACGATTGATTCAGATGGAACCTTTAGATTGTGTTTGAGAATTAGGGGAACCGAAACTCCCAAATTACACACTCATCATATCTTTGATTTTAATGGAGATCTTCGTTTATCATTTAACGAAGCATTAAAATCTGATTACAAGAAATTCTGTGAGGGTTGCAATCATACTTGCTTGCTGATGTCAAAGTATTATAGTAAGGGTATTATTGCTCATTAATAACAAGGAATATCATGGAAAAAACTCCAACGTACGATCACAATAGTATTCAGGTTTTGAGCGAATTAGATCATATTCGTCAAAATCGAGCAATGTATATTGGGGAAACTCCTAACCCAAATCATTTGCTATATGAAGTTTTGGATAACTCTCTCGATGAAGCTAATGCTAAGCATGCTTCTTTAATTGGTGTCTTTATTGATACTAAAGAACATACTTGCACAATTTCTGATAATGGTCGAGGAATTCCAATCACTGGTAATGTTGTTAAAACTATTGCAACTAAATTATTTTCCGGTGGCAAGTTTGCTAAAGGTCAAGAAGGATCAGCATACGGTATTGCTGCTGGATTACACGGAATTGGGTTAGTTGCTGTAACCGCATTATCTGTTTGGGTTGAATTTATCATTTATCGAGATAATAAGAAAGCAACTTATAGATTTGAGAATGCAAAACTTGTTAAAGAAGAGACTGTTGATTCTCCATCTGATACACGTCCTTTCTCAACTCAAGTTTCTTTTAAACCAGATAAGAAATATTTCGATAGTGTTGATTTTGATTTAAAGCCACTCAGAGAAAGAATGAGTATCGCTTCTATCGGAATCCCTCATCTTAAGTTAATTTTGATGGAGGATGATAAGAAAGAGATAATCAATTGTGGTATTGATCAATATTTTAAAGATAATGTTCTTGATGGCGAAACTAAGAATGTGACACCATTTTTTACTTTAACTAAGAAAGTTAAAGATGAAGATGTTGTTATTAAACTTGCTTGGGATATGAATAGTGGTAGTGCTGCAAAATATCAGGGTGCAGTTAATCTTCTATCTGTAAATCAAGGAACGCATATCAATCGAACGGTTACTCTTCTCCGAGATATTTTTGTGAAGTATGCTAAGAAAGAAAAACTTACTTTTCAACCACAAGATTGTTTAGTTGGTCTTAGGTTTATCGTAATGGTTTCTTTATATACTCCAGAATATTCTTCTCAGACAAAAGAGAAACTAACAACCAATAAAGCAAAACTTGATCATTTATACGATGGTCTTGATACACAATTAGAACAAATATTAGATAAAGCACCCGAAGTTAAAGCTATGCTTCTTGGATTCTTTGAATCGTATCGTAAGGGATTATCTGCTAGCAAGAATATCATCAAAGGAAGTAAGGAAGTTAGCAGATTTAATCAAGTGATCGATTCTAAATTAAAAGATTGTTCTACTCATACCATTGAGCATAGTGAATTATTTATCACAGAAGGAAATTCAGCTGCTGGTGGTTTAGTTCAATGTAGAAATCCAAAGTTTCATGCTATTTTGGGACTTCGTGGTAAGATTCCTAACTTAGCAATTCTTAAAAAAGACTTCTTGAAAAATAAAGAAATTATTGAGATTGTTAATGCACTTGGAACTGGAGTAGAACCAGATTTTGATTTTGAACATGTCCGTTATGGGAAGATCATATTTGCAACTGATGCTGATGCAGATGGTTCTCATATTACTTCTCTTTTAATGGTAATGTTTTTAAAACTAGTACCGAATCTATTGAAAGATGGTGCAAAGGTGTATCGTGCAGTAATGCCTTTGTATGGTACAAGTAAAGCTGGAAAATTTAATCCTTTCTATTCTGATGAAGAATTAAATAAATTTAAACTTGAAAATCCAAATGCTAAGATCCAGCGATATAAGGGATTGGGCGAAATGGATCCATTCGAGTTGAAAATTTGTTTATTGGATAAGGATTCTCGTCATTTGGAATTGATTCAATTTCCAGAAGATCCAATGGAAATTTTTAAGTTAATGACTGATGCTGAACTCAAGAGAGATTTAATTGGCGAGGAATAATATTCCGAATAATATTCGAGTTATTGGATTTTTTCCAGACGGATATATCCCAGAATTAAATCTTTTTATTGAATTTGATGAACGACATCATTTTATAGATGATTGGTGTACTTATACAGAAAAAGATATCACTAGAGAATTAACGCTAGCATCATTTGGGTGTATGATTTTTAGAATTAAAGAAAATGAATGGTTAAATGACCCTCAAAAAATAATTGATTCGTTTTCTATTTTTGGAAAGGTATAAAACAACTTGAAAGAGCAAATTGGTACTCTGTATGGAGAATACGGTAGATACATTAACAAGTATCGATCCTTTCCTTTGGTATATGATGGATTGAAGATTGTCGAAAGACGATTGTTATATTCATTGTATGAGAGAGCAAAGGATCATCTTGTTAAATCTGCAGAAGTTGTCGGTTGGACAATTGGACAATATCATCCTCATGGTGATCAATCTGCTTATGGATCATTAGCTTCATTAGTTAATGGGAAACTTGCTGATGGCCATGGCAATTGGGGCTGCAACGCGGGTATTGTTCCTTGCGATCCAGCAGCAATGCGATATACCGAAGTAAAAGCAAATAAAGCGGTTCTTGATTTGGCATTTGAGTATATCAAGTATGTCAAACTAGAACCGCTTGAGTTAAAAGATGAACCCATATTTCTTCCTACCAAACTGCCATTCTGTTTGATAAATAGAAGTATGTGTCAAGGTATTGGTTTTGGTTCTAGAACTGTTATACCTAATTATGAAACTAAAGATCTAGTTAAACGTTTAAAATGGCTCTTGGGATATGAAAAGAAAGAGCCAATTATTAGACCATTGACTGATTGTAGTTTTATTAGTAAAGATAAAGATTTTCAAGAGTTGCTAACCACCGGAAAAGCAAAAATTGAATATCGTGGAGTTTCAGAAATAGATTATGCTGGAAAAGGAGTAGTTGTTAAAGCTATTCCCCCCAGTAAATCTTTTAATAAAATTCTGAAAGCATTAGAAAATGATATTGAAATTACAAAATCAATTGGTTTTATTGATGAGTCTACAGTTAATACTCGAGTTAAATTCTTAGCATTAAAACGGTCTTTGACATTAGATCAATTACAGAAAAAGATTAATGTTCATCTTGTTGGATCTATTACATTTGAATGTAATATGTGTGATGAAGATGGCAATGTAGTCTTGGTTTCTGTTGATCAAATGCTTAAGAATGTTTATGATAACTATATCAAAATTGTAGAAGCTGTTTTGAAAGCAAATATTGTTAAAATTCAAAAAGAGATTGATGAGTTACTTCTTATCACAAAAATCAAATTGGTTCTTCCAAAGTGGCTACGAGAGTTCCCGGATGATCCAGATAGAGTTGTGAATGGAATTGCTTCTGAAACTCAGATTACAATCGAAATAATTAATGATCTATTTAACAGATATACAATGTCTAGAATTTTAAAGATTCGGACTGATATAACTGCTTTAGAAACTAAGAAACAAGAGTTCCAAACCAATTTGGATAATCTTGCTTCATATGTTTGGAATGATAAATATCAAAACCTATCGATATAAGGAGGAAGAATGTTCTGTCATTTATTTAGGTTGAGTGAACGGACCGGGTTGCCATTTAATGAACACGAGGAATGTAATTCTTCCTGTAAACGATTTGTTGAAAAGAATAAGTGTAAAATTTGTGAATGTTGTATTTCTAGTCTTACAAAGGAACGATATAACTGGTGTTTTGAAACTAGAGTTTGTTTAGAGACACCAATTCCTAGTAAGTCTGGCAATCTTAAATATATGGCTGCAATTAGTTTGATTCATCCATCACATAGTGATATTTGGATTGTTCAACAGCTACGTCATAATAAGATTGATGATACTTGGGAAAAAGAGTATAAGTTTTATTTTGGAAATGAAGCAAAAGAATTTGTGAATCTTAAACAGATTCATACATTCTTAAAGAGTAACGGTTACACAGGTAGAAAAATTACAGAAGATGATTTTAAGATTACTAAACCCGAGGAGAACAATTAAATGTACACCATCCGAAAGAAGTATAATGTAGAGTATGCACACCAGCTCAAGACAGCATTTACCGAATGTTGTTTTAAGACTATTCATGGTCATTCTGGAGTAGTTGAGTTGTTTTTCTCTTCTGAGATTCTTGATAAGAATAATATGGTTATTGATTTTGGCGAAGTTAGTAGTAAGATCAAGACTTATCTCATGGATACCTTTGATCATGCATTGTTTATGCCCAATACAATGGATGAACGGTATCTGGCTACTCTTGGTGAGTTTAATAATAAACTTACAATTGTAGATGAAAACCCAACAGCTGAGTATTTTGCTCGGTTGATGTTTCTTCAAATTAATGAGTTACTTAACCTTGGTGGCGGTATTCCTGGCGGTCTTCGTTTGACCAAGGTTCGTTTCCATGAAACTGAATCTGGGTATGCTGAATACTCTCTATCTTAATTGGATAAAATATGAATCTTATACGAACATCTTGTATTAGGATACCTCAGCATCTTGAATCTGAAGAATGGTGTAAAAACATTCTTCGAGATCTGACAAGGTCTGGTACTTCATTTGAAGATCCTACTGTAAAAGTCACATCTGTCTTTTACGAAAAACGAGATGGTCATATTTGTATTCCTAGGTTTTATCCGATTGAGACTTATGGTCATAAAGTAATTGATTATATTCCCGATGGTGAAAACATTAATATCGAGTTTACTTCTGAGTGGAGAAGTGATCTACAGCGTCAAGCTTTCGATATGATGACAACCGAAACCAGAGGAATTTTGAAATTAAAACCAGGTGAAGGCAAGACGGTTATCACTATCGGATCTATTTGTAAGTTGAAGAAAAAAGCAATTATTTTTATGCATAAGGATTCTCTAGCCACACAATGGAAAGAAAGATTCTTACAGCATACAAATATTACTGAAGATCAAATTGGTCTTCTTTCAACTGCAGATAGATTCGATGTGTTGAATAAGTCAATCGTAATCAGTACTGTTCAAACTATGAATAGTATGATTGAACGATTACCTGATTTTGAAAAACTGTTTGTAGATGCCAATTTTGGTATTGCTGTATGGGATGAATGTCATACGACAAGTGGTGCAGAGAAGTATTCTAGATCTGCATTATATACTCCATGTAAGAGAGTTTTTGGACTGAGTGCCACACCAGCAAGATCCGATCATAACCATGATATCATTGGTCATCATTTAGGACAAGTTTTTGAACCCGAGGGTAAATCAGAAACAATGTCTCCAAAGATTGTGATACTTTATTTTGATCATAAAGTAATATCTAATCATAAAAAATATGTTTATTGGGGTATTCCTGGAAAAGATGGTAAAAGCAAATTACCATATCCTCAGTTTGACAGTAGCAGATATCTTGCTATGTTGACATCTAAAAAGAATGATGCTTATATACCATTCTTGAGAAAGATTGTGAAACAGGTATATGATGCTGGAAGAACGACACTTTTGATTAGTGACAGAATTAAAGTATTAGATATGGTTGCAACAGTTATACCAAATAAGAATGATGTGGGTTTCTTTATCCCGCGGAGTGGTGATAAACGAGATTCTGATTTGTTGAAGCGATTTGTTTTTTCAACACCAGGATCATCGAGAGATGGAACCGATCGTCCAGAATTTGATTGTTTGATCATGGCGAACAGAATAAGTAATATTGAACAGGCGATAGGTCGAGTATGTAGACCTAAACCAAATAAGAAGCAACCAGTTGTGTTTGATTTGGTTGACCAATCATGTGAAGAACTGTTAAAAAGTGTTGCTCGAAGAAAAGAGTTTTATAAATTACAAGGTTGGTCAGTTGAAGAAAAATTTTTAAAATAATTAGAATAAATTTAAAAAGGTTATAACTATGCCCAAAACAACAAGAACTATAGAACCAATGACAAGTATTGGTATTAAAAAATCGTTGTATGAAAGAATTATAAAATTAAATGAAAAAACCGGAAAACACATTTTCTTTTTAGCAGAAGAAGCATTTCAGTTATTAGAGAAAAAATATGAGAATCAGGAAATCATTAACAAGTAATATTATATTATTTGCTATTAAATACAAATTGCCTTTGTGCCAATGTGGGTGTGGTAAAGAAGTGAAAAAAATTACTAATAAGTATATTAATGGACATAATAAACCACAATTAGGTAAACCACTCTCAATTGAAAGAAAAGAAAAGATATCCAAAGCACATATTTTAACAGAAGTTCAAGTTCAAAAAAAACAAACATGTTTAAAAAATTTAGGTGTGGAAAATCCAAGTCAGTCAGAAATAATTAAACATCAGAAGATAAAAACAAATTTAAAACATCGCGGTGTAGAATATCCAATGCAATCAGAAAAAGTTAAAGAACAGGTAAGAAAAACATCGAAAGATCATTGGGGTTATAATCACCCAATGCAATCAGAAACAGTTAAAGAAACATATAAACAAGCATGTATAGAACGATGGGGTTTTAGATATTATTTTCAAACACCACAAGCAAGAAAATGTTCTAGAATAACTCATATAAAAATAGTAGAAACTCAAAGATTAAATGGCGAACCATTAATGCCATGTATTGGATCTATAGAACGAATTTGTTTAAATACTATTCAACCATTTATACCTTATAAAATTATTCGAAATGATCATTCTGTTTTTGATTTAGTTGCTTTCTTTCCTGATGGCCATATACCAGAATTAAAACTTTTTATTGAATTTGATGAAGACCATCATTTTGAAGACAAAAAAGAAATGACTATTCTGAAACAGAAAGATATTGATCGACAACTTGTTTTAGAATCTATTCCTGGTTATCGAGTTTTTAGAATTTCTGAAAAACAATGGAACGAGAACAAAGAACAAGTTATTTTAAATTTCAAACAGTTAATAGAGTCTCGGGTTGGAGTTTAAAATGAATAAAGAAAAACAAGAAACCAAGTATTCAGAAATACCTGGATCAATTGGATTTCCGATTTTATCTAATTATCCAGTTGAAGAATTATTTAATGCTGATCCAAACTGCAATCATGAGGTTGTGGCTCTTTGGTCAGGAGTCAAATGTTCAAAGTGTTCTGGTTGGTTTTGCTATTGAAATTCTAAAGTAGGAGCTCGAAATGCAGAAGCTAAAGAAGAAGTCGATGTTGGATATGAAGTCGAAGAAGAGTTCTACGATTGCAAAAGTTATTTCTATTAATGATTTGTATTGGAAGTGTAAGGAAGGTCCTGATTGTGAGAAGTATCAGCAGCTCGCAATTGCTTCTGCTCAGAATCTAGGTGGAGCATCTAATTCGACCGTTGATCGAGCAATTGATTGGTTGAAAATCAATGCTGGTGAAACCACTGAAGA
>Ga0209777_10000585_pt1 | contig 58892 bp, 35 predicted proteins | sample FrelakmetHBP12HB_FD_187147 | JGI IMG/M metagenome (GOLD analysis project Ga0209777, IMG submission 187147) | Freshwater lake sediment microbial communities from the University of Notre Dame, USA, for methane emissions studies -HBP12 HB (SPAdes)... | ecosystem: Environmental > Aquatic >...
CGGCGGCTCGTTCCTCCTCGGCGACGACGCCGAGGCGCGGCGCGCGGCCACGCTGGCGGGGGTCGCGCTCGAGCCGGTGACCGGCGCGCAGGTGGTCGCCATCCGCGGCGGCATCGAGCAGGCCAACCAGGACGCCGTGATCCTGGAGCGCACCCCCCGGGTCGCGATCTACTCACCCCCGTTCGCGGCGCCGTGGGACGACGCGGTCACGATGGCGCTCCAGTACGCCGAGATCCCGTTCACCAAGATCTGGGACGCGGAGGTGATGGCGGGGCGGTTGCACGACTTCGACTGGCTCCATCTGCACCACGAGGACTTCACGGGGCAGTACTCGAAGTTCTTCGTCAACTACGCCGGCGCCGCGTGGCTCGTCGAGATGGTGGACGCCAACCAAGCGATGGCCCGGCGGCTCGGCTTCCCGCACGTCCCCGCGCTCAAGAAGGCCGTGGCGCGGCACATCCGCGACTACGTCGAGCAGGGCGGGTTCCTCTTCGCCATGTGCCTCGCGACCGAGACGCTCGAACTCGCCCTCGCCGCCCACGACGTGGACATCGCCGCCGCGTTCGCCGACGGGACCCCGATGGACCCCGACGCCACGGCGAAGATGGACTGGACGGCGGCGATGGCGTGCCGCGACGCCCGGCTTGAGATGGCGCCCGCCATCCCCTCCTTCTCCGACATCGACGGCCACCAGGTGGACTACCCCGGCCGCCGGCAGCCGCTCGGCGCCTTCGAGCTGTTCAATTTCAGCGCGAAGATCGACCCGGTGCCGACGATGCTGGTGCAGAGCCACCGGCAGGTCATCCCCGACTTCTATGGCCTCACCACCAGCTTCACCCGTCACACCCTGAAGCACAGCGTGACCGTCCTCGCCGAGGAGCCGGGCGCCCCGTGGGTGAAGTACATCCACGGCGACGTGGGGCGCGGGACGTGGACGTACTTCGGCGGCCACGACCCCGAGGACCCGCAGCACCAGGTCGGCGATCCGCCGACGGACCTGTCGCTGCACCCCACCTCGCCCGGGTACCGGCTCATCCTCAACAACGTCCTCTTCCCCGCCGCGCGGAAGCGGGAGCTCAAGACGTGAGCGGCGCGCGGCTGGCCCCGGCGGCGCGGGAGACCATCGCGCGGGCGATCGCGGAGGCGCTCGGGCGCGAGGTGGCGTTCGTCGCCGACGTCGCCCTCGACGGCACGGTGACGGCGGCGGCGGTCGTGGCGCGGGGCACCGCCGAAATGGTGCTCGCCCTGCCGGGGGCGGCGGGCCGCGGGCAGATGGCGCTCCACAACCACCCCAGCGGCGTCCTCGAGCCCTCGGGCGCCGACCTCGACGTCGCGGTGCGACTCCACGACGCGGGAGTGGGCTTCGGCATCGTGAACAACGATGCCACCGCGTTCTACGTCGTGGTCGAGGTCCCGAAGCCCCGCGAGACCGAGCCGATCGACCCCATCGCCGCCGCCAACCTGCTGCGGCCCGACGGCCGGGTCGCGCGCCTCCTCGGCACGCCGGAGGACCGCCCGTCGCAGCGCGACATGGCTGCCTACGTGGCCGACGCCTACAACGAGGGGGGCGTGGCGCTCCTCGAGGCGGGGACGGGCGTCGGGAAGTCGTTCGCGTACCTCGTGCCGGCGATCCTCTGGGCCGTGAAGAACGGCGAGCGCACGGTCGTCTCCACCAACACTATCAACCTGCAGGAACAGCTCGTCGGCACCGACCTGCCGATCCTCGCGAAGGCCCTCGGCACCGCCGACCGGCCGGTGCGCTACGCCCTGCTGAAGGGGTGGCGGAACTACCTGTGCCTCGCGCGGCTGCAGCAGGCGATGGGTGCCGTGGGCACCCTCCTGGAGCCGGAGCGCCGCGACGAACTGGAGGCGGTCGCCGCGTGGGCGAAGACCACCACCGACGGCAGCCTCTCGACCCTCGCCTTCGAGCCGAGCGACGAGGTGTGGGACGAGGTCGCGGCGGAGTCGGACCTGTGCACCCGCCTGCGCTGCCCGCACTTCAACGCGTGCTTCGTCTTCGCGGCGCGGCGCCGCGCCGCGGACGCCGACGTGGTCGTGGTGAACCACCACCTCCTCGCCAGCGACCTCGCCGTCCGCCAGGCGCAGGGGAACTGGGAGGACGCGGCGGTCCTGCCCCCGTACCGCCGGCTGGTGCTCGACGAGGGGCACCACCTCGAGGACACCGCCGCGGAGCACTTGGGAAAGCAGGCCACCTCGCGCGGCGTCGAGCGGCTCCTCGGCCGGCTGGAGCGCGGGAACCGCGGCGTGCTCCCGGCCCTCCGGGCGGCCCTCGCCGCCGAGGCGGACGACCTTGCCCGCGAGGACGCGCTGGCGATCGTGCGCGAACGTCTCACGCCGGGGCTCGCCGAAGCGCGCCGCGCTGCGGAGCAGATCTTCCGCCTCCTCGAGGCGCACCTCGCCGGCCAGCCGGAGAACGTGGTGCGCCTGACCGACGACTTCGCCGACGGCGAGGTGTGGGCCGCGGGCCTCGGGGACGCCCTCACCAACCTCGGCTTCACGTTCGGACGCGTCCGCGACGCCGTGGTGGCGCTGATCGAGCGGCTCACCCGCGACGACGCCCCGGGCGACCGCCTCGCGCAGCTCCTCGCCGAGCTGCGGGGGATCGCCAGCCGGCTCGACGCCGCGCGCGACGCGGTGGCCACAGCGCTCAAGCCGCCGCCGAACGCGCCGCCGCTGGTGCGGTGGCTCGAGCGGCGCGGCGGGGCGCACGTCGCGCTGGCCGCGATGCCCCTCGAACTCGCGCCGCTCCTCAAGGCGATCCTCTTCGACCGCGTGGAGACCGTCGTGGTCACCAGCGCCACGCTGGCCGTGGACGGCGACTTCGGCTTCCTCACCGGGCGGCTCGGCCTCGACCTGCCCGTGGTGCGGCCCGGGCTGCGCGAGGTGCTCCCCTCGCCGTTCAACTTCCGGGACCAGTGCCTGTTCGCGATCCCCGACGACCTCCCTGAGCCGCGGGGCGACGCCGAGGGCCACGCGGGCGCGACGGTGGACGTCGTCAGCGACGTGGCGCGCGCCGCCGACGGGGGGCTCTTCGTCCTCTTCACGAGCCACCGCGCGCTCCGCGCCACCGCAGCGGCCCTGCGTACGCGAGCCGACGTGGCGGGGCGCTGGCCCCTCCTCGTCCAGGGGGAGCAGCCGCGCGACCTCCTCCTGCGCCGCTTCCGGCACGCCGGCTCCGCGATCCTCCTCGGCACCGACTCCTTCTGGGAGGGCGTGGACGTGCCGGGCACCGCGCTGCGCGCCCTCGTCATCGCGAAGCTGCCCTTCCGCGTGCCGAGCGAGCCGGTGACCGCCGCGCGCCTGGAGATGATCGAGGCCCAGGGGGGCGACCCCTTCAACGACTACCTCGTTCCGCTCGCCGCCCTCAAGTTGAAGCAGGGGTTCGGGCGGCTCATCCGCTCGCGCACCGATGTCGGGGTGATCGTCCTCCTCGACCGCCGCGTGCTGACGAAGCGGTACGGCGCCGCCCTCCTCGCGGGGCTGCCGCCTGCCGAGCGCCGCGTGGGGCCGTGGGCGGTGCTGCGGGAGGTGATGGGAGAGTTCTTCGCCCTGCACGGCATCGGGGAGCAGGTGACGAGTGATGAGTGATGGGTAATGCGTGATGGGTGAGGAGTGATAGGTGATGGGTGATGGGGGGTGGTGCCATTCTGATGGCTGATGGCTGACGGCGGAGGTCCAGTGAGGATCCCGAGACCGGGGAAGATCGTGTGCGTGGGACGCAACTACGTCGAGCACGCCAGGGAGCTGGGCAATGACGTCCCCGAGCGGCCGCTCCTCTTCCTCAAGCCGCCGTCGGCGCTGCTCGGCGACGGGGAGACGATCGTGCTTCCCTCGGCGTCCTCCCGGGTCGAGCACGAGGGGGAGATCGGGGTGGTCATCGGCCGCGAGCTGCGGAAGGCGGACGAGCAGGCGGCGCGCGAGGCGGTCGGCGGCATCACCTGCGTGAACGACGTCACCGCCCGCGACCTCCAGAAGACCGACGGGCAGTGGACCCGGGCCAAGGGGTTCGACACCTTCTGTCCCGTCGGTCCGGTGGTCTGGACGCCGCCGCCGGACTTCAACCTTCGCCTGCTGAGGGTCTTCTGCCGTGTCAACGGGGCGGTGCGACAGGTCGGCCGGGCAGGGGACATGGTGTTCGGCATCCCGGCGCTGCTGTCGTACATCTCGCACGTGATGACGCTGGAGCCGGGGGACCTCGTCGCCACCGGCACGCCGGCGGGCGTCGGGCCCCTCGCCGCAGGGGACGTGGTCGAGATCGAGATCCCAGGCGTGGGGGTGCTGCGGAACCCGGTGGCGGCAGGGGACTAATAGGTAAGGTAGAGCGGCCCGCCTCCCCCTCCGCGGCGCGGCGGGTTCCGGTAGATTCCCAACGGACCGTGTCGGCGTACGTCCAACGAGGGAGCGGGGAGGCGCAGACGGCGTGAAGCCGCACATCGCGGACCGGGTGGGGCAGCTGCCGGGGTATCCCCTGGCCAAGATCCCGCAGCGGAAGCGGGAGCTGATCGCGAAGGGCGTGGACCTGATCGACCTGGGCGCCGGCGACGACAACATCGCCCCGCCGCCCGTGGCGGTGCAGGCGCTCGACGAAGCGCTCCGCGACCCGGCGATGAGCCGCTACGGCTTCCAGCTCGGTCTCCCCGCCTTCCGCCAGGCGGTCAGCCGCTACCACCGGCGCCGCTTCGGCCACGAGTTCGATCCGATGGCCGAGGTCCTGCCCCTCCTCGGCTCAAAGGAGGGGATCGCGCACTTCGCGCTCGCCGCCTGCAATCCCGGCGACGTGGCGGTGGTCCCGGAGCCTGGCTACCAGTGCTACATCGGCGGCGCCATCGGCGCCCAGGCCGACGTGCACCTCTATCCGCTCACCCCGCGCACCGACTTCCTCGTCGAGCTCGGAGAGCTGCCGAGGGACGTGCTGCGCCGCACCCGGCTCGTCTTCCTCAACTACCCGAACAATCCGACCGCCGCCGTGGCGCCGCGCGACTACCTGGAGCGCACGGTGGCGATCTGCCGCGAGTACGGCATCGCGCTCGCGTACGACAATCCGTACGTGGAGATCACCTTCGACGGCTACCGCGCGCCGAGCATCTTCGAGATCGACGGGGCGCGCGAGGTGGCGCTCGAATTCCATTCGGCGTCGAAGTCCTTCACCTTGACCGGCTGGCGCCTCGGTTGGGTGGTGGGGAGCGCGGAGCTCATCAAGGCGCTGACCACCGTGAAGTCGTACTACGACACCGGTCCCTTCCTCGCGGTGCAGTACGCCGGCGCGGCGGTCCTCGATTGCGCCGAGTCCATCGTGGGCCCGGTGGTGGCGCGGTACCTGGCGCGGCGCGACGCCGCGGTGGCGGCGCTGAGGAAGGCGGGCTTCGAGGCGCCGGTGCCGAAGGCCACGCTGTACCTGTGGATCCCGCTCCCCGAGGGGGTCTCGTCGTCGGAGTTCCAGACGGCGGCGATGGAGGAGGAGGGCGTGGTGGTGCTCGGCGGCCACTCCTTCGGCGCCTCGGCCGGCGGGTTCTTCCGCATCGCCCTCACGGCGCCGGAGGCGCGCCTCGAGGAGGCGGCGACGCGGCTGGGGAAGGTGCTTGCGCGCTCCTGAGGGGCGCTTCGTCTTCCCCCGGTCGCGAGCCGGGTGGTCGCCACAATGGGCCGTGGCGTCCGTCCTGGCGCACGCCGTCGTGCTCGTGCTCTGGGCGATGAGCAATGCCCCGCGCGCGGTGCCGATGCAGGCGCGGGCGCCGTTCCTCCTCCTCAACGTGCCGGCCGAGGAGCACTACCGGCCGCCGCTCCCGGTGCTGCCGCCGGCGCCACCGCCCCCCGCGAAGCGCTATCAGGCGCTTGTCCTGGGGCGTGGCGTCTCCCCGGAGCTGGACACCCTGTCGCACCTGCCCGCGGGCCAGCGCCGCGAGGCCGCCGGCGCGGGCGGGGCGGGGAACCTGGCGGGCGGCGGGGTCCCCGGCGGCACAGGGCGGCGCACCCTCGCCGATCTGGTGCCCGCGTACGGGAACGGGGAGCTGTGGGTGCCGCCGATGTACCTCGCGCCCGACGGCGGCCGGCCGATCCGGATGGACTCGGTCGTGGCCTCGCGGATGCTCGCCCTCGCCGACTCGATCGAGCTGCACCCCTCCGCCGACCCGAACGCCAACCCGTACGTCTCGCGCGGCTGGACCTTCAAGCGCAACGGGAAGACCTACGGGTGGGACGCGGCGGGCCTCCACCTCGGCGACTTCACCATCCCCAACGTCGTGCTGGCGTTCCTGTCGTTCCCGCAGGGGAACATCGACCAGGCCCGGGCCAACACCGCGCTGATGGCGATGCGCGCCGACATCATGCGGGCGGCCGCGCGGGCCCAGGCGGAGTCGGACTTCCGGGAGGCGGTGCGGGAGATCCGCGCGCGGAAGCAGAAGGAGCGCGACCTCCAGCAGGCGCGGGACTCGGCCCGCGCGGCGCTCACGCCGTGAGGGCTGGGGGACTGGTACCAGACGCCAAGGGTCAGGGGCCAGGCACCAGACGCCAAGACGCCAAGGGAAGGCGAGGGCAGGGATGGCGGCAGGGGTGAAGGTCGTGGACACGGACGAGACGGTGCTCATCGTGACCGGCTCGGAGATCGACGCGGAGATGAACGACCGCCCCGTCGCCTACCAGCTGAAGGAGGAGATCGACCGCCGCGGCGCCGGGCGCGCCTTCCGGCGGGCCGTCGTCGTCTCCGACACCTGGTACGCGCAGAACCGGATCTTCCACCTCTGCCCGACCGTGGCGGTCGGCGGCCCGGGGGTGAACCGCCTCGCCGCGGCGTTCGTCGCCGAGCTGCCGATGCTCGTGCAGCGCGGCGACCGCGTCTTCATCCAGGGGGCGTGGGACGGCGAGTCGAAGCGCGCAAGCCTGTGGGGCGCCGATCGGGCGGCGACGCTGGAGGCGGTGGAACGGTTCGTCGGGGACGGGCTGTGCGCGCAGTTCCTGGCGCAGGTGTGGAAGAATTAGCGGCGTCCTGCCGCCTGGCCTCTCCCGACAGTGCTCAGGATGCAGTACCCAGTAGTGTGCAGACGCGCAGACGCCAAGTGGTGTGAAGTGGGTCGGTAGTCAGTCTGCTTCGAGCCGAAGGTGGGCTAGTGTCCAGTGCAGCACTGGGTACTAGCCCACCATCGCGTCGCGAACAGACTGGCTACCGAATCACCGAAGTACCACTTGGCGTCTGCGCGTCTGAACACTACTTGGCACTTGCACCTGCGTACTGCGGGGAGTGACCAGGACCTACGAGGGCCGGACCGCCTTCTCCAACCGTGCCAGCGCCTCGTCGCGTCCGACCACCACCAGCAGCTCGTTCACCGGCTCGCTCACCGTCGCCCCGGTCAGGGCGATGCGCACCGGCTGCATCACCGTGCCCGCCTCCATCCCCTGCGATTCGGCGAGGTGGCGCAGCTGCGCCTCGAGGCCGGCGACGCTCCAATCCGCCGTGCCGCGCAACGACTCCAGGACCAGCCGCAGCGCCGCCTCGTGGCCTGCGGGGTCCGTGGCGACGGCGGCGGCCGCCTTCTCGTCGAGGGTCGCGGGGTCGAGGCCGGCGCGGATGCGCGCCTGGCGCGCGACGTCGAGGGTCGTGCGGCTCCGTGGCAGGACCGCGGCGATCAGCTCGGCGGCCCGTGCCCTCGCGAGCCCCGGCAGCTCCGCGGCGAGCCGCTCGGCCAGGCCCGGCGCGCCGACGTGCCGCAGGTGCTCGCCGTTCATCCAATTGAGCTTCCTTGGGTCGAAGACGGCGGCCTTCCGCTGCACCCCCACGAAGGTGAACGCCTCCACCAGCTCCGCGAGGTCGAAGAACAGCTCCCGGTCGTGTCCCGGGCTCCAGCCGAGGAGGGCGAGGAAGTTCACCATGGCCTGCGGCAGGATCCCCTCGTGCTGGTAGTCGGCCACCGCCGTCGCGCCGTGCCGCTTGCTCAGCTTCTTGCCGTCGGTGCCGAGGATCATCGGCACGTGGCCGAAGACGGGCACGCTCACGCCGAAGGCGCGGTAGAGGAGGACCTGCTTCGGCGTGTTGGAGATGTGGTCGTCGCCGCGGAAGACGTGGGTGATGCGCATCGCGATGTCGTCGGAGACCGCCGCGAAGTTGTACACCGGCGTGCGGTCGGCCCTCAGGATGACGAAGTCCTCGAGGTCCTTCCCGTGGAAGGTGATCGGTCCGTGGATCGCGTCCTCCCACGCCACCTCTTCGTGGTTCACCCGGAAGCGGATCGCGCCGTCGTCGAGATACGCCTTCCCCTCGTCGAGGAGGCGCTGTGCGTCGGCCTGGTGCCGCTCGAGGCCCTCGCCCTGGAACAGCGGTCCCTCGTCCCACGAGAGGCCGAGCCAGCGCATCCCGTCGAGGATCACCTGCGTGAACTCGTCGGTGGAGCGCTGCTTGTCGGTGTCCTCGATGCGGAGGATGAAGACGGCGTCCGGCTCGCCGCCGAAGCGGCGGGCGTGCTGGACGAACAGCCAGTTGAAGAGCGCGGTGCGCGCGCCCCCGACGTGCAGGCTGCCTGTGGGGGATGGGGCGAAACGGACCCGGATCACAGCGGAGTGGGAGGGATTCGAACCCTCGATACAGGTATTAGCCCGTATGACGGTTTAGCAAACCGTTGCCTTCAGCCTCTCGGCCACCACTCCAGGGGCCAGGGGACAGATGCCAAGGTGCCAGGGGATCTGTCCGCCGCTGTGGGGATAAACTCGCCACCGCGGGGCGCCGTGGCAACCCTGCGAGGTGGTCCGAAGCGTGGACACGACCTGCGCCGGGTGTATCGTTCGATCGTCGGGGAACGACAGGGGGATGGGTGCTGCGAGTCCGAAATCCGCGCCTGATGGGTGCCGCGTGCACCGTCACCAGGCCCCGGGCGTGGCTCTCGGCCAGCGGCTTGGCCGCAGTGGCATCGCTCGCCCTCCTCGCCGCCTGCGGTCGCTCGGCGACCGGGCCGCTGCCGGTCCCGGGTTCCACGTTCCTCGGCGCGGACGTGTCAGCCCTGGAGCGCATCGAGCAGGCCGGGGGCGTGTTCCGCGACGCGGGCCAGGCGGGGGACGCCCTCGCGATCCTGCGCTCGCACGGCAGCACGCTCTTCCGGCTGCGCCTGTTCGTGAACCCGAACGACTCGGACGTGCAGGTCAACGACCTCGCGTACACCATCCGCATGGCCCGCCGGGTCAAGGCGGCGGGCGCGCGTCTCCTCCTCGACCTGCACTACTCCGACACCTGGGCCGACCCCGGCCACCAGACCACGCCCGCCGCCTGGGCGAGCCTCGCCTTCGACTCCCTCGAGCAGCAGGTCGAGAGCTACTCCGCCGGCGTGATCACGCAGCTCAAGGCGGCGGGCGCGCTCCCGGACATCGTGCAGGTGGGGAACGAGATCGACGACGGGATGCTCTGGCCCCTCGGGCAGCTCTATGTCGTCGGTGGCGACACACTCACGGAGTGGGACCAGTTCACGCGCCTGCTCAAGGCCGGCATCCGCGGCGTGCGCGCGGCGCTCGGCCCGGGCGATTCCCTCCGTGTCATGCTGCACTACTCGCAGGGGGGCAGCACCGGCGGCACGCAGTGGTTCTTCGACCACATGGCCGCGTACGGCGTGCCCTACGATCTCATCGGCCTGAGCTACTACCCGTGGTGGCACGGCACCCTGGCCGAGCTGCAGGCGAACCTGAACGCCACGGCGCTGCGCTACGGCCGGGACGTCGCGGTCGTGGAGTCGTCGTACCCCTGGCGCGCCGGGGGCTGGGAAGACCTGGCCACGAATCGCGCCGCGATGACCTGGCCCGTCTCGCCGCAGGGCCAGGCGCGGTTCCTGCGGGACGTCCTCGATGCCGTCGCGGCCGTGCCGAACGGGCACGGCGCCGGCGTGATGTGGTGGTACCCGGAGGCGATCCAGGTGAGCGGCCTCTTCGTGTGGGGCGGCGGCTCCCTCGCGCTGTTCGATGCCGCCGGCGACCTGCTCCCGGCCGCGGCGCAGTTCGCCGCGCGCTGATATCCTGCGGCGCCGTGTGCCGCGCCGGCGGAGCCGCTAGGCCGCACGGGCGGCGCGCCGGGGGTTGGTGCGTGCGCTCCGCTGCCCACCACGTGGAGGCTTCGCCGATGCCGCTGTCCCTCGCTCTCGCCGCCCTTCTCGCCCTCGTCTCGGGCGCTTCCGGACAGCCGCCCGTCCGGGAGCCGGCCGCCGCATGCTGCACGGCGACCATCCGCGTGCGCGTGCCGGAAGGCACCGGCACCGTCTATCTCGCCGGCAGTCTCCCCGAACTCGGGCCGTGGCGTGCCGACGGACGTCTCATGGCGGGGGAAGGGCGTGAGCGCACCGCGGAGGTCACGGCGCCCCCCGGCACGACCTTCGAGTACAAGTTCACGCTGGGCTCCTGGGACCGGGAGGCGCTCGGCCCCGCCGGCGCCGTCCCGCCCAACTACCGGCTCGTCCTGGCGCACGACACCGTGCTCGTGCACGACATCGCTGGCTTCAAGAAGGACGTGCGGGAGTACATCATCGACTGGCGGGGCTCCGGCGTGCTGGGCCGCCTTGTCTACTGGACCGACGTGCGCTCGGCGTTCCTCGGCCCCACGCGCAACGTCGAGATCTGGCTCCCGCCCGGCTACGACTCGTCCACCTCCGCGCGCTACCCCGTCCTCTACATGAGCGATGGCCAGAACCTCTTCGACCCCCGCATCGCGAACACCGGTGTGGACTGGGGCGTGGACGAGGCGGTGGTGCGTTTGGTGCGGCGCGGCGTCATCCCGCCGATCATCGTCGTCGGCGTCTGGAGCTCGGCGGAGCGGTCGGCCGAGTACTCGCCCTGGCATGGCGCCCCGCAGTACGCGCGGTTCCTCATCGAGGAGCTGATGCCGAGGGTGAATCGGGAGTTCCGCACGCTGACGGGGCCCGCGAACACCGCGGCGATGGGTTCGTCCATGGGCGGGCTGCTGTCCTTCTTCCTCGTGGCGCACCACCCCGAGGCGTTCGGCGCGTGCGGCTGCCTCTCGACCGCCTTCGTCCTCTCGGAAGCCTGGGCCGCCCGGTACCTCCGCGGCAGCGTCCCGGCGGGCGCGCCGGACACCACGCCGTATGTGATCCGTGACATAGCCTCGGGCCTGCGCGTCCCGGCGGCGACACGGTACTGGTTCGACTACGGCGGGCTGGGGATCGATTCGGCGTTCGGGCCCACGCACGAGGCGGTACGCGCGTGGCTGCAGCGGCAGGGCCTGGTCGAGGGCCGGGACTTCGTCATCCGCCGCTACGCGGAGGCCACGCACAACGAGGCGTCGTGGCGAGCGCGGCTCGAGGACCCGCTGACGTTCCTGTTCGGACGGCGGCGCTCACCGACCCGCTGACCATCCGCCGTGCTCGCCGGCAAGGCGGGACCCAGGCGCCGGATTACGCTACGACGTTCACGGGAATCGGTACCTGCACCTCGATTGGATCCACCACCTTGGGCACGGCTGGTCGCAGCGGCTTGACAGCCCGTGTCGCAACGTCCAGGACCCCAGCGCGAATCCGGGTGCCCGGGTGGTGGAACTGGGAGACACGGCGACCTGTCACATCGCTGGCCGAAAGGCCGTGCGGGTTCGACTCCCGCCCTGGGCACACCAGCCCTTGACGTGCGGCAGGCGCCGAGCGTATCCTCGGCCCTTGTGACAGGTCGCCGGGTGGCTTCCCCACCCCTCGAGGCCGGGGCATCGACCCCGGCCTCGTGCATTAGGTGGCCCCGGCGCCGATGGCCGATGCCCGACGGCTGACGGCCGACCGCTACGGTCGCACCGTCGCTCGGCTTCCCATCAGCAGGGTCGTGATCTCGAAGTCCACCGCGACGTCCCCGGCCCTGAGCTGGAGCCGGCCCGACCGGACCCGCGGCCCGTGCCCGCTGGCTTCCGCCACGAACTCGACCTGACGGTCGGTGGCAAGGACGTCCCGGCGGAGCACGAACGTGCTGGGTATCCCCGGATTCACCACTCCCATCCGGTACGTGGTCCCGGCCCCGACGGCGTAGACATCCATCGGGATCTCGTAGTTGTTGGTGACGTACACGAGGACCGTGTCGGATGCTGCCGCTTCGTAGGGCCCCTCGCTCAACAGCACCAGACCAAATGGGCTCGTGAGCGCCACCGCGCCGTTCCGCACCGTCCCCGTCGCACCCGAGTAGTCGTCCGTCAGCTCGGTGCCGTCGGGGAACACGCCGAAGACGGGGATGGTCTTGGCGCCCACGCGCTGATCCGTCGCCACCAGCACGCGATCGGTGTGCCCGCTGGACTCGAGGGTGCGGCTGAAGATGTACGGCGCGGCTTGGAGCTGCCGATGCACACCCGCCCCCACGGCCGGATGCGCCCGGCGGAACCGGCCCAGCTTCCGCCAGTGCTCCAGGATCTCCGCGGTCGTGCCGCCGCGCGCCAAGTCCCCCCAGTTCATGAACGAGCGGAGGTTGGCGTCACCCTGTGCGAGCGCGACCGAGAGCGGCCTGGCCAGCTCGTCGCCGTAGTAGATCTGCGCGCCCCCCGGCGCGAGGAGGAGTCGCGTGCCGGCGCCGAAGGGATCGTGGCGGTCCCGGTCGTAGGGCCCGCCGTCGTCGTGCGAGCTGACGTAGTTGAGGATCGCCTCCCCCCGCAGCGTGCCGTGCAGCATCCCGGCGTAGCGGGTGAAGAGGCTGTCCATCGGCCAGGTCGCGTCACTCTTGAAGCCGAAGTTGATCAGGGCATCGTAGCCGTGGGCGAAGAAATCCACGGCGCTGTCCCCGTAGCTGTACTCGCGCCCCTGTTCCGGCGCCCAGCCGTAGACCTCGCCCACCATATAGAAGGGGAGGTCGTCCAGGACCTGGGCCGGATGCGAGCGCTTCCAGTCCGTGAACGCCCGCTCGGCCTCCCGCTTCAGCTCGGCGCTGACCGTCTCACCGAAGTTCTTGGCGGTATCGATGCGGTACCCGTCGAAGCCGACCTCGCGCACCCAGTCGGTGAGCCACTTGATGATGTAGTAGCGCGGCGCGCGGGGGTAACCGGTGCGCCGGAAGAAGGCGTCGAGGCCGGCCCGCTCCTGACCCAGTCGGCCTTCCCGCTCCCACTTGGCCACCAGCGCCGGGGGAAGGTCCACTGGCTCGTCCCGCTCGGTGCGGACGTCGGGGAGGGTGGCCACCAGGGTGCAGAGGACCGTGGCGGCGTAGTCCCGGTAGGTGCAGGTGGGGCCGGTGCGCACCCAGTCGTCGGGCCACGGCGGATCCAGCGGCGTCGCCGGCCCCGGGTGGTTGATGACGGCGTCCATCAGCACGCGGATGCCGTGTCGGTGGGCCGCATCCACCAGCGCCCGCAGGTCGGCCCTGGTTCCCAGCGCCGGCTCCACCGCGGTCCAGTCCCGTGCCCAGTAGCCGTGGTAGCCGTAGGTCTTCCCCGTCCCCTCGTCCACGCTCCCGTGGATCTGCTCCACGAAGGGCGTCAGCCAGATGGCGGTTACCCCCAGGCTGTCGAAGTACCCTTCGTTCAGCTTCTGAAGCACGCCCTTGAGATCGCCGCCCTGGAAGGAGCGCAGCGGCGCACCGTCCTGTGCACGCCCCAGGGCGCGGTCGTTGCTCGAATCGCCGTTCGCGAAGCGGTCGGTGAGGAGGAAATAGACCGTGGCGCTGTTCCAGAACACCGCCGGATCCGCGGCCGCCGCCGGCGCGACCGCTTGGCTCCACACCTCGGAGCGGGGGGCGAGGTGATGGCACGCGGAGAAGACGCAGGCGCCAAGGCCTGCGAGCACCGCGGCGCGGATCGCGATCTTCATGTTCCCACCGCCCTTTCGCCGTCAGCCCACGCCGACGTCCGGCCCACTCCTCGACCTCTCGGCGCGCTCCGCCGTCACACCGGGACCGCCGCCACGTCGTCCACATCGCTCACGCGGAGCGTCAGCGCCGCAGCCAGCACGAGGGACGCCCCGCCCACCAGGAGGGCGTAGATCGCCTCTCCGCCGAAGAAGCGGCCGACGACGAAGCCCAGCACGGCCGCCGCGACGATCTGCGGGATCACGATGAAGTAATTGAAGACCCCCATGTAGTAGCCCATCTTCGAGGGCGGCAGGGACCCGGTCAGGATCGCGTAGGGCATCGAGAGGATGCTTGCCCAGGCGATCCCCACGCCCACCATGGAGCCCAGCAGGTACCGCGGGTCCTTGATGACGAAGATCGAGAGGAGCCCCAGCGCGCCGCAGACCAGGCAGATCGCGTGCGCGGCCCTCCGGCTCGTCCGCCTCGCCAGGACGGGAATGGCGAACGCCGCCACGGCCGCCACGCCGTTGTAGGCGCCGAAGCAGACCCCCACCCAGTTGGCTCCCTCGTTGAAGCGCACCGAGGTCGTGTCGGTGGTGCCGTAGACGTGGCTGGTCACCGCCGCGGTGGTGTAGATCCACATCGCGAACAGGGCGAACCACGAGAAGAACTGCACCCACGCCAGCTGCTTCATGGTCCGCGGCATGTCCTGGAAGTCGTTCAGGATGGTGACGAAGCCGCCGCCGGAGCGGCCGCCGCGCTGCAGCAGCCCGCTGACGATGAGCAGCACCCCGACGACGCCCATCCCCGCCGACAGGATCATCACCTGGTAGAGCGCCTCGTGGATCAGCCACGCGCTCAGCAGCGCGCCCACGACGAAGAGAACAGCGCCCAGGCGGATCTGCCGGGCGCCGTTCTGCGAGTACTCCGCCGCCGTCCGCCCCTCCCTGAGCCGGCTCTCCCGCGCCTGGTTCTCCTCGAACGAGGCCATCTCCTCGGGCGAGTACTCCTTCGACTTGAGGACCGTCCACAGCACCGCGACGAAGAACACCGCGGCGCCGAGATAGAACGAGAGGCGCACCGAGTCGGGGATCACCCCCGCGGGCGCCTTGTTGGCCACCCCGAACTGCCGGGTGAGGAGCCACGGGAGAAGGGAGGCCACGACCGCGCCGGTGCCGATGAAGAAGCTCTGCATCGCGAACCCGGTGGTCCGCTGCGCCGAGGGGAGGTTGTCGCCCACGAAGGCGCGGAACGGTTCCATCGAGATGTTGATGGAGGCGTCCATGATCCACAGCATCCCGGCCGCCACCCACAGGGCGGGGGAGTTCGGCATCGCGAGCAGCGCCAGCGAGGCGAGGATGGCGCCGCCGAGGAAGTACGGGCGCCGCCGGCCCAGCCGGTTCCAGGTGCGGTCGCTGAAGTACCCGACGATCGGCTGGACCACGAGCCCGGTCACCGGCGCCGCGATCCACAGGATGGGGATGTTCTCGACCTTGGCGCCCAGCGTCTCGAAGATCCGGCTCACGTTCGCGTTCTGCAGCGCGAACCCGAACTGAATGCCGAGGAAACCGAAACTCATGTTCCAGATGTCCCAGAACGCCAGGCGCGGCTTGGGCCGGACGGCGTTGGGCGTGGGCGGGGGGGCGACGAATGATCCCATGATGGACCCGGGCCTCAAGGGTTGAGTATCTGCGAGTGATTTACTTGTGATTCCGAGCGCTGTGGAGGCGGCGAATCAGCTCGTCCACCTCGGGGTCGGTGAAGATCTCGTCGAGGAGCGGCCTCATGGGGCGCTGCCAGTTCGGGCGGTCCGACGACCGTGTCCCTGGGAGGTTCACCCTGACGTCCTCGAGCCAGAGATCCTCGAGCCAGGGGACCACCAGCGGGCTCTCCGACCGGCCGAGCCACTCCAGCAGCTCGGCCAGCAACGCGCGCGGCTCGTCCACGCGGCGATGCAGCCGCTTGGCGAGCCTCCGAACGGCCCGCGCCCGTTCCTTCCGGGCGCCCGGGACCGCCGCCTCCGACAGAAGGCCGTAGCGGACCCGCTCGGGGATGTCGTTGCCCTCGAGCCACCCCGCGAACGTCGGCGTGTCGTGCGTGCCGATGAACGCCGCATCCGGGGCGGCCGGAGCGGCGACGTGCGGGTCCTTCGAAGCCTGGAACTGCGCCAGGTACATCCCCCAAATCCGGTGGCGCGGCAGCGCCTCGCCGATCTCGGGCGGCACGTTCCCCAGGTTCTCCCCCACCACCTCGCACCGGTGGCGGTCCGACTCCAGCGTAAGGACGGCGAACAGTTCCTCCGCGGGATACGAGACGTAGGTCCCCTGGTGCAGCCCGAACCCGTGCGGGATCCAGTAGAGACGCGTCCACGCCATGATGTGGTCCACCCGGAGCACGCCGGCGAGCCCCGCCTGGCGTGCGATGCAGGCCGCCAGGTACCGGTGGCCCTCGCGGCGGGACGCCTCGGGCAGCACCGGGCTGAAGCCCCAGTCCTGCCCGCTCGGGAAACCGCCGTCGGGAGGGGCGCCCACCGACATCCCGTCGCCGAACAGCGTCTGCCGCGACCACGGATCGTACCCGTCGGGGTGCCCTCCAACGCCGAGATCGAGCCCGAGGCGGAACCCGTCGCGCTCCAGGCGCTCGCGGAGATCGTGGAGTTGCCGGCGCACCAGCGTCTGCGCGAGGAGATGGAAGCGCTCCTCCTCCGCATCCACGTGTTCGGGACCGAGGTTCCCGGCGCGCGCGTCCGCCGGCCAGGCGCGCCAGTTTCGCCCGAGGCGGGCCTGGGCGCCGCGGAACCGGGCGTAGCGCAGCAACTCGGCGTCGAGGTGCCCGGCGTCGGGCGCCGGGTGCCCCGCCAGGGCGGAGCGCACCTCCGCGTCGGCGCGCGTGACGTCGAGCGTGACCGGGGCAGGCGTGGGGCGGTGCGCGTCGCCCAGGTCGAGCATCAACTCCGACCAGAAGAGGCGACTCACGCTGGAATACGGACTCGGCTCCGGCCACTCCGTGTTGAAGGTGGGGCCCAGCGGCAGAACGGTGACCAGGTCGCCGCCCCGCTCGTGCACCCAGTGGCACAGCGACTCCAGGTCGTGGAGGTCTCCCAGGGAGCGGCTGCGCGCCGAGCGGAGAGCGGCGAGCTGTGTGCCGACCCCCCAGCTCCGATGTGATCCCGGCCGGCGCCACGCCTGGATGGGCGCAGAGATGACGGTGCACGTCTCGCTGTTGCCGGAGGCCCCGACCGTGAGGCGGTGGTACCCGAAGGGGAGGGGACGGGATACCCGAATCCCGACGTCGGAAATGCCCAGCGGAGCGACCTCGCCGTCCTCGAGGCGCAGCTCCGCGTGCACCGGATCGTCCGAGGGGATCGTGAGGACAGGCACCTTCCCGTCCCAGGCGACGAGGACGGGGGGCAGGCGAGCGGCGCTCGTGGTCGCGCGGTACGCCCGCAACGCCTGGGCGGCTTCCGCGGGGCGGGCGATGGGGGCGCCCAGGGCGGCGCAGACGCGGATGAGCGTTTCGGGGCCCACGGTGACCCGCCTGCCGAGGCCGTCCGTGTAGCGGGTGTGGACCCCCATCGCCTTGGCGAGGGAGCGGAGCGTCCTCAGCTCATGCACGGGCGTCGGGCCGATCCTGACGATTGTCGTGCCTCAAGCGGCGCCTCCTCCTGCGGGAACCTCGGTCGGCCCTCACGCCATCCAGCCGAGTGGACAAGGGTTGCCCGTGGGATATCGGGAGTCAAGGCGGTACTGGGGAACGCGGCCGTGGGGCTGGAGGCCCGGCTCTTGCTAGACCACAGGAGCCGCTGGCTGCGGCGGAGCGTGCGGATTCGGCCGTTCCCCAGGGCGGCCACTGTTGACAGAATCGTTGCGGTATCGTATGTGAAGGCGGGATTCTTGGGTCCCGAGCCCATCTTTCCTGGTGTGGCGGGACGGCATTGGCACGGCAGTCCCGGTTGTTCATACGAGCGCACGGTATTTCTTCGGATGACTCGGCTCCATGCCGGGCGCATTCCCGCGGGCGTCCACTGCGCTCGACCTCGTTTGGCCCCGGACCGGTGAAATGGCCGGGGCGTGTATGGCCCCCATGGCGTGAGGAGATGCTCATGAGACGACTCCGGTTCATAATCGGCGCGCTCCTGGCGGTGCTCTGGGTCGCGCCGCTCCGCGCTCAACAGCCCACGGGCACGATCCGTGGGCGCGTCCTCGACGACGCGACACAGCAGCCGCTGGCGAGGGTGACGGTCGCGGTCGGGAGCCGCGGCGCGATCACCAACGTGGACGGCCGCTACATCATCACGGGCGTCCCCGCGGGCGCCGACACGCTGCGGGCGCGAATGCTCGGGTACGCGCCGGTGACGCGGGTCGTCACGGTCGTCGCGGGCTACCCGGCCGTGGTGGACTTCGCCATGACTTCCCAGGCGATCAGCCTGGCGGAAGTGGTGGTGACCGGCTACGGCGAGCAGAGCGCGGGCGACATCACCGGTGCGGTGACGCACCTGACACCGGATGAGTTCAACACCGGCCGCATCGTGAGCCCGCAGGAGCTGATTGCCAGCAAGGCCGCGGGCGTGCTGGTGGTGGACAACACCGAGCCCGGCGGCGGGATCACCATCCGGATCCGCGGCACGACCTCGGTCAACGCCAGCGCCGATCCGCTCTACGTCATCGACGGGATGCCGGTGGCTACCGGCTCCGGAGGCGGGCTCTCCGCCGGCCGCGACCCCCTCAATTTCCTGAACCCGAACGACATCGAGAGCATCACGGTGCTGAAGGACGCCTCGGCGGCCTCGATCTACGGATCGAACGCGGCCAACGGCGTGGTGCTCATCCAGACGAAGGGCCGGGGCGGGCGGACGGGCACGCAGTTCGAGTACGGCACGAGCTTCACCTCCGAGTCGGTGACGAGGCTCCCGTCGGTCTTGAACGCGGCGCAGTTCCGTGCGGCGGTGCACCAGTACTATCCCGCCAACGAGGGCCAGCTGCTCACCGCCAACACCGACTGGCTCGGCCTGATCGACCGGACCGCGCACGGGCAGGAGCACAACCTGTCCGTGACCAGTTCGAGCGACCAGCTCTTCTACCGCCTGTCGCTCGGGTACCTCAATCAGAACGGCGTGCTGAAGGGCACCACCACCGAGCGGCTCGCACTGGGGCTCAATTACGCGCAGCGCTTCTTCGGGGACCGGCTGGATCTGAAGCTCAACCTGAGGGGCTCGCGGGAGAATGACCAGTTCACGCCCGGCAACGCGCTGGTGAACGCGTTCCAGATGGGACCGACCCAGCCGGTCTACGATCCGACCAAGGTCACGGGCTACTACAACTGGTCGGGTGGCCTGACCTCTCCCGACAACCCGCTGGAGGTCATCAACCTGGCCACGGACCAGGGCACGACCTGGCGCAGCGTGGGGAACATCCAGTCGGGCTACAGCATGCCGTTCCTGCCGGCGCTGAAGGCCAACGTCAATGTCGGGTACGACATCGCCCAGACGGTGCGGGAGTCCTTCTACAACACCAACCTGCACGGTCAGACGAAGAACGGGACCAACGGCAGTCTCTCCCGTTCCACGCCGAGCCAGACGAACGCGGTGTTCGAAGGGTATCTGACCTACGCGGCGCCGCTCGCCGTCGCACCGGGCAACATCGAGGCGACGGGCGGGTACTCGTACGCGCAGTCGCATAGCGCGTACCCGAACTTCTACGAGAACGGCCTCAGCAGCAACCTCCTCGGCCTCAACGGCATCCCGACGGCGACGACGATCGGCAACAGCTACAGCGTCACGGACAGCAAGCTGATCTCGTTCTTCGGGCGGCTGAACTACAACCTCAACGACCGCTACATCGCGGCCGCCAGCGTCCGGCGCGACGGGTCCTCCCGCTTCGGGGCCGGCAACCAGTGGGGTGTCTTCCCGTCGGCGTCCCTCGCCTGGCGTCTCTCGCAGGAATCGTTCTTGCGCGGCGTCTCGTTCCTGTCGGACCTCAAGCTCCGCGCATCGTGGGCGAAGACGGGCAACCAGGGCATCCCCGACTATCTGTGGTCGTCCACCTACACCTACGGCAACACGCAGGGGCAGTACTACTTCGGGAACGGGTTCGTCACCACGATCCGGCCGAGCGCGGTGGACCCGAACATCAAGTGGGAGGCCACGGCGGCCACGAACATCGGCGTGGACTTCGGCTTCCTGAACCAGCGCTTCAGCGGCGCCATCGACTGGTACACGAAGAAGACCACCGACATGCTCTTCTACGTGCCCGTCCCCGCCGGCAGTGCGCTGTCGAACTACATCTGGACGAACGTCGGGAGCATGCAGAACAAGGGCCTGGAGGTGAGCCTCAGCGCCCGCTTGATCCAGGGCCGCGGCAAGGACCTGACCTGGACGGCTGACTTCACCGCCTCGACCAACACCAACGAACTGCTCAACATCAACCCGCACGCCGTCGGCGCCCAGCAGATCCTGACCGGCCTCATCGCCGGCGGAGTGGGCACGTACATCCAGGTCCTCCAGCCCGGCGCGGCGATCAACTCGTTCTTCGTGTGCCGGCAGTACTACCAGAACGGGAAGCCGGTCGAGGGGAAGTACCTGAGCCTGGTCGGCGACAGCGTGCTCACCGGCTGCTCCAACACCGAGCGCCGGCCCTACCACGACCCGGCGCCGAAGTGGCAGCTGGGCCATACGTCGCATCTGGCTTGGCACGACTTCGACCTGAGCTTCACGCTGCGGGCGTACCTGGGGAACTACGTCTACAACAACGTGGCGTCGAACTACGGCACGTACCAGGAAGTGAGTCGCGGGTCCCCCTACAACCTGAGCACGTCGGTCCTCAAGACCGGCTTCACGTCGCCGCAGTACCTTTCGGACTACTACGTGGAGAGCGCGAGCTTCCTGCGGATGGACAACATCACGCTGGGGTACACGTTCAACTATACCGGCCGTCCGTGGCGCGCCTACGTGAGCGTGCAGAACGTGTTCACGAAGACCGGCTACAGCGGCGTGGACCCGACCGCCGGCGTGAACGGCATCGACTATAGCCTCTACCCGCGGGCGCGCATGGTCACGGGCGGCCTCAGCGTCCGGTTCTAAGGAGGACGGACACATGAAAATCAGATTTGGACAGGCGCTCGTCGCCGCCGCCCTCCTGGTCGTGGCCGCGGCGGCCTGTACGGACCCGACGGTGGCTCCGAAGAGCACCGTCTCCAGCGCGAACATCTTCAGCGACCCGAACTCCTACAGGTCCTTCATCGCGAAGGTCTACGCGGGGCTGGCCGTCACCGGACAGCAGGGACCGGGCGGGAACGCGGACATCTCTGGCATCGATGAGGGGTTCTCATCGTATCTGCGGCTCTACTGGGAGCTCGAGGAGCTGCCGACGGACGAGGCGGCGATCGACTGGAACGACATCGGCATCCCCGAGCTGAATACGATGACGTTCACGACGCAGGGGAACATGAACGTCGCCATGTACTACCGCATCTTCTTCCAGGTGGGCATGGCGAACGAGTTCCTGCGGCAGACCACCGACGGGGTCCTGGCGTCGCGGGGCGTCAGCGCAGCGCTGAAGGACACCATCCAAGTGTACCGCGCCGAGGCCCGGTTCCTGCGGGCCCTGAGCTACTGGCACGGTCTCGACCTGTTCGGGGACATCCCGCTGGTGACCGAGAACGACGCGCTCGGCTCCGTCATGCCGAAGCAGTTCAGCCGCGACAGCATCTACAACTACGTCGTGAGCGAGCTGAACGCGATCAAGACGCAGCTGCCGGCGCCCGGACCGACCGTCTACGGCCGCGCGACGACGGCGGCCGCGCACATGCTCCTGGCCAAGCTGTACCTGAACGCGAAGGTCTACACCGGCACGGCGCACTGGACCGAGGCGATGAGTGAGGTCCAGGCCGTCCTCAGCGCGGGCTTCAGCCTCGCCCCGAAGTACCGCAACAACTTCCTGGCGGACAACAACACGTCGCCCGAGATCATCTTCGCGGTCCCCTTCGACGGCACGTACAGCCAGACGTGGGGTGGGACGGACTTCCTGATCCATGCCTCCATCGGCTGGAACGACGGGATGAACCCCAACGCGTACGGCGTCGACGGGGGCTGGGGCGGCATCCGCTTGAAGCCGGAGGCCTACTACAACTATGCCGCCGGGGACACCGCGCGGACGTCGTTCTTCTATCTGACCAACCACACGATCGCGATGACGGACATGTGGGACTTCAGGAGCGGGGTCGCCGCTCCCAAGTTCTCGAACGTCACGTCGACTGGCGGTCCCCGGGGCCCCTCGTACGTGGATACCGACTTCCCGGTGTTCCGTCTCGCCGACGCGTACCTGATGTACGCCGAACTCTTCGCCCGCGGCGCCGGCGGCAGCGGCGCCACGGCGCTCGGGTACGTCAACGCCATCCGGGAGCGCGCGTATGGCGGTGCCTCGGGCGACATCACCCTTTCTCAGCTCGACACGACCTTCGTCCTGCACGAGCGGGGCCGGGAACTGCTGTGGGAGGGCATGCGCCGCATCGACCTGGTCCGGTACGGCCTGTTCAGCGGCAGCGGCTACATCTGGTCGTGGAAGGGGGGCGTGCAGGCAGGGCAGACGACGAGTGCCTGCATGGACATCTACCCGCTGCCGGCCAACGAGCTGATCGCCAACACGAACCTGAAGCAAAAGGCGGGCTGCTACGGCGGTTGACAATCCACTGACCCTTCACCTGCCCGCAGCTCCGTCGCCTCGGCGGCGGGGCTGCGGGCCGTTTCTGAGCCCGATGCACTTGGAGAGACGCGTCCTCTCGGCTGAACTGAGCCACGCCGCGGCACTGCTCGTCCTCGCCGCCGCCGCGGCGTGCCGGAGCGAGTCCACGTCCCCGATCGTCACGGGCGGACCCCCTCCGGCGCGCCCGGCGCTCGCCCAGACCTACCGCCCCAGCGGCCACGCGGCGGCCGGCGACGTGTTCGTCCACCTGTTCGAGTGGAAGTGGACCGACATCGCGTCGGAGTGCGTGAACGTGCTGGGGCCAGCGGGGTTCAAGGCGGTGCAGGTCTCACCGCCCGAGGAGCACAGCATCACCCCCACCCACGACTGGAGCGAGCGCTACCAGCCGGTGAGCTACAGCATCGCGCGGAGCCGCTCGGGGACCGGGGCCGAGTTCCAGGCGATGGTGAACAGCTGCCGGACGGCCGGCGTGGACATCATGGTCGACGCCGTGATCAACCACATGACCAACTTCCCGAGCCCCGGCGTCGGCAGCAACGGCACGGCCTACACCAAGTACAGCTATCCGGGCCTTTACACTCCGGCCGACTTCCATCCGACGTGCACGGTCACGGACTACACGAGCGCCGCCAACGTGCAGGACTGCGAGCTGCTCTCGCTGCCGGACCTCAACACCGGCCTCGCCTCCGTGCGCCAGAAGATCGCCGGCTACCTGATCCTGCTCTCCCGACTCGGCGTCGCGGGCTTCCGCATCGACGCGGCGAAGCACATCCAGCAGGTGGAGCTGGACGACGTGCTCACGATCGTGGATTCCACGGCGACCGCCGAGGGCCGCCCAATCCCCTACTGGTACCTCGAGGTGGTGGGCGGCGGGGCCGGCGACGCGCTCCACCCGTCGGACTTCTACGGCGAGGCGTACCGCTCCGGCGGCGCTGCCGACATCACCGAGTTCACCTTCGTGGGGGTCGGCGACAAGTTCATGAACGTGGGGGGCCAGCACATCTCGCAGCTCAACCCGAACGGGCCGCCCGGCGCCCAGTTCTCGGCGGCGGCCTGGGGGATGATGCCCTCGGACAAGGCCGTGGTCTTCCTCCAGAACCACGACACCCAGCACACCACGGGGACCATCAGCTACCGCGACGGCGACGTGTTCCGGCTGGCGAACGTGTGGATGCTCGCGCAGCCGTACGGCTACCCGTCCGTCCTGTCGAGCTACGCTTTTTTCCGCCCGCAGGAGAACTCGATGGGCCCGCTCTCGGACGCGGACGGCTGGACGCTGCCTGTGACCTGCGCGGCGAGCCTCGAGACGGCGACGGACGACCAGTTCATCTGCGAGCACCGCGACCCGTCCATCCTGCGCATGGTCGCGTTCCGGAAGGTGGTCGCGGGCACGGACGTGAACCACTGGTGGGACGACGGCGCGAACGCCATCGCGTTCTCGCGCGGCGACAAGGGCTTCGTGGCCATCAACCGCGAGGCCGCCGCGCTGAACGTCACCGTCACCACGGGACTGCCGGCGGGCACCTACTGCGATGTCCTCACAGGCGGGAAGACCGGCGCTACCTGCGCGGGCACGTCCCTGGCCGTGGACGCCACGGGCGCCGTCCCGCTCACCCTGGCGCCGATGACGGCGATCGCCATCCACGCCGGGACCCGACTCTAGCCTCCGGAGTCCGCCTTGCTGCGCGGCACGCGCTCGCTCGTGCTCGGCCTCGCGGCCGCCGCGCGGAACCAGGCGCACAGGGGCACAGACGCACAGACGGAGGAGATTGGAGATGCAGGCCACGTCACGTCCGATGGGCGGCGCCGTCGCCGGCGCGAGCGTCGTACTCTGCGTCCTCTTCGCCGCTGCGGCGGCGAGCGCCCAGTCCACTCGACCGGCGCCCGCGCCCGCCGCGGAGCGGGCCACGCCCCCCCGCGCGTCGGGCGCGCCCGCCTGGACGCGCGGCGGGGTGTGCTACGAGGTGTTCGTCCGCTCGTTCTTCGACAGCGACGGCGACGGGGTCGGGGACCTTAACGGCCTGATCTCGAAGCTCGACTACATCAACGACGGGAACCCGGCCTCGACGCGCTCACTCGGCGCGTCGTGCATCTGGCTCATGCCGGTGGCCGCGTCGCCCAGCTACCACGGGTACGACGTGAGCGCCTACTACCGTGTCGAGCCCGCCTACGGCACGAACGCGGACTTCAAGCGCCTGGTGGCGGCGGCGCACCGCCGCGGGATCAAGGTGCTCGTAGACATGGTGCTGAACCATTCCTCGAGCCGGCACCCGTACTTCCAGGCGGCCCTGCGTGACACGGCGTCGCCGTACCGCGCCTGGTACCGCTTCTCCCCGACACCTCTGGGGAAGGGGCCGTGGGGCGAGGAGGTGTGGCACCGGTCGCCCGTGCGGCACGAGTACTACTACGGCAAGTTCTCGCCCGAGATGCCGGACCTGGACTACCACACCCCCGCGGTGCGCGAGGAGGCGAAGCGGATCGCGACGTTCTGGCTGCGCGAGATGGGGGTGGACGGCTTCCGCCTGGATGCGGTTCCCTACCTCGTGGAGGAAGGGAACTGCCTCGCGGACTGTGCAGGCACGCACGTCTTCCTGCATGAGTACGCCGCGCACGTCCGCAGCGTCCGGCCCGACGCGTATACGGTGGGTGAGGCGAACGTCGGGGCGGTCCTGCCCTACTACCCCGACCAACTCACGTCGTACTTCGCCTTCGAGCTGTCGGACTCGCTCCTGGCGGCGGTGCGCCGGGGCACGGTCGGCGGGATGCTCTCCGGCTACCTGCGGCTCCAGGACACGCTGCCGGCGTACCGCTGGTCGCCGTTCCTGAGCAACCACGACGGCACCCGTACCATGACGGTGCTCGGCGGCGACTATGGCCGTGCGAAGGCCGCAGCGACGCTCCTGCTGACGTTGCCGGGGCTGCCGTTCGTCTACTATGGCGAGGAGATCGGGATGACGGGCGACAAGCCCGATCCGCGGCTGCGGACCCCGATGCAATGGAGCCGGGGCCCCGGCGTGGGCTTCACGACCGGCACGGCGTGGATCAGCGCTCAGCCGGACTCCATGACCACCACCGTCGCGGCGCAGGACACGGACCCCGGCTCGCTGCTGAACCTCTACCGCCGGCTGATCCACCTGCGCGGAGAGAATGAGGCGCTCGGGACGGGAAGGCTGGTCGCGCTGTCGGCCTCGAGCCCCTGGGTCGTCGCCTACCTGCGGCGCGCGGGCGACCACGCGGTGCTCGTGGTGGCCAACCTCGGCGACTCGCAGGTCTCCGGCGTCGCCATCGCCTCAGGGGAGGGAGTGCTGCCACCGGGCCGGTACGCGCCGCGGAACCTCCTTGGCGGCCCTGATGGCGCCCCGCTGGAGGTGACGCGCGACGGGCAGGTGCGGGGCTACGTCCCCGTGCCCGGCCCAATCGGGCGGCATCAGGTCCTGGTGCTCGACCTCATCCGACGGTAGGCGGGCGCCCGCGAGGCGCCGGTCCACCGCGCCCGCCGGCGAGGCGCCCTGTTCGACCGGACCCCGCGCCGCTGCAGCACCATCGCACCGAAAGCCGCGAGCGTGAGCGTGTCGCCGCGCTGTGTGGCGTTCGACAGCAGGTCTCGCGCGCGATCCACGCCGACACCCGTCACCGCCACCCGGACCTCGCGGGGCCGCGCGTTCACGAGCACGACCGCGTCGCCGCGCCGATACGCGATCACGTCGCCGGGGGCGCTGGTTTCGACGGCCGCGAAGTCACCCGCGAGGAACGCCGGGTCCGTGCGCGCCAGGCGCAGGACGTGCGCGTAGAAGGCGCGGGCCCCGGCGGCGTCGGGCTGGTCCCACGCGAGGGAGTCGCGGTAGAACAGACGGAGCGTCTGCGGGCTCTCGACCTCCTGCCCGTCGTAGAGCAGGGGCCGGCCCGGCAGCAGCGCCATCGCGACGAAGGCCGCGCGCGCTCCCGCCGCGCCCCCAAACAGCGTCACCGGCGGATGGTCCCACGCCGTCTCGTCGTGGTTGGTGGTGAAGCGCAGCCGCATCCCGCCCGAGGGCATCCCCCGCAGGTCCGCCAGCTCGCTCCGGACGAACGTGTCCGCCGGCGCCCCTCGCCACACGGCCTTGAGCCGGGCGTACGAGTCCCACGCGTAGGTGAGGTCGAAGCCGACGCGGTGCATCTTGAGGTCGCCCCACTCCGCGAGGAGCAGGATCCGCCGCGGGACCGCGGCGCGCAGCTCGGGCAGCGCCTCGCGCCAGAAGTCGTCCGGGACGAAGCCGGCGGCGTCCACGCGGAAGCCGTCGATCCCGAACTCCTCGAGCCAGTAGCGCATGGCGGCGATCATCGCGCGGCGCAGCTCGGGCTTGTGGTAGTCGAGCTGGGCGACGTCGGTCCAGTCGGTCAGGTGCCCCTGGTCGTCGCGCGGCACGGTCATCTCGCCGCGCTCGTTGCGGGCGTAGTAATCGGGGTGCTCCGCGACCCAGACGTTGTCCCACGAGGTGTGGTTCGGCACCCAGTCGAGGACGAGCTTCATCCCGCGCCCGTGCACGGCCTGCACGAGGGCGCGGAAGTCGGCCGCGGTGCCGAACGCGGAGTCGATCCCGCGATAGTCGCGCACGGAGTACGGCGACCCGAGCGGGCCCTTCCGGTTCAGGACGCCGACCGGGTAGATCGGCATCAGCCACACGACATCTGCCCCTGCCGCTTGGATGCGGTCCAGCCCCGCGATCACCCCCCGGAAGTCGCCGGAGGGCGAGAAGTCCCGGACGAAGACCTCGTAGATCGCGCTGCGGGCGACCCACGACGTGTCCGGCGCCAACGCGCGGGCCGCAATCGGCGCCTGCGCGGACCGCGCGACGGCGGGGCACGCTGCCGCCAGGGAGAAGCAGGCCGCGAGCGCGGCGAAACGACTGCGCATCTGTGTTACTCCTGCGAGGAAGGGGAGTCGCACACGCCACGAAGTGACGCCAATGTACCGGTCGCCCGCACCCCGCGGGAGGTGCGCGCCCCGACGTAGCGGGACACCGCGACCGTGCACCGGTTGCCGTGCACCGTTTACGGTGTAGGGTTTACTGTGCGCCGCTCGTCGTGCGCCGTCTTTCGTGCGCTGCCTGCCGTGCACCGTTTCTCGTGCGCCGTTGTTCGTGCGCTGCCTGTCGTGCGCCCCCGACCCTCCCCGGACACCGAACGGAGAGAGACGCATGAAGCCCCTCGCCATCGCGATCGTACTCGGCCTGGCCGCGCTGTCCGTGTCGGCGGGCCCGGCCGCCGCCCAGCGGCAGCGCCTCTCCATGGACCCGGGCTGGCGCTTCACCCTCGGCGACCCCGCGGGCGCCGAGCGGCCGGGCTTCGACGACCAGCAGTGGCGCCGGCTGGACCTGCCGCACGATTGGAGCATCGAGGGCACGCCGCAGCGGGACGCGCCGGCCGGCGGCCGAGGTGGCTACTTCCCGACCGGCACCGGCTGGTACCGCAAGGCGTTCCGGATCCCCGCGGGCCCGCGCGGCCGCGAGGCCTGGCTCGAGTTCGACGGCATCTACCGGTACAGCGACGTCTGGATCAACGGCTTCCACCTGGGTCGACGGCCATACGGGTACTCGAGCTTCGCCTACGACGTCACGACGCACCTCGTGTCCGGCGTGAACGTGGTCGCCGTGCGCGTGGACAACTCGCTGCAGCCCAACTCCCGCTGGTACACGGGGAGCGGCATCTACCGCCACGTCTGGCTGACCGTCGTGGATCCGCTGCACGTGGCGCATTGGGGCACCTACGTGACGACCCCGCGCGTGGACTCAGCCTCGGCGGACGTGCTGGTCCGGACGCGCGTGGAGAACGGAGCTGCCGAGGCGCGCGGGGGCGTGCTCCGCTCCGTGGTGCTCGACGGCGCGGGCCGCGAGGTCGCGCGCGCGGAGACGCCCGTCTCGCCGGCGGCCGGCCAGACGGTCGAGATCGTGCAGCGGCTGCGCGTCGACGCGCCGCGGCTCTGGTCGGTGGACGCGCCGAACCTGTACGCTCTCCGCTCGGAGGTGCTGGACGGCCCCCGCACCGCGGACTCCCTCACCACGACGTTCGGCATCCGCACCATCGCCTACGACCGGGACCGTGGCTTCCTCCTGAACGGGCGCCAGGTCAAGATGAAGGGCGTCAACCTCCACCACGACGGGGGCGCGGTCGGCGCGGCCGTGCCGGAGCGGGTCTGGGAGCGCCGGCTCCTGGCGCTCAAGGCGATGGGGGCGAACGCCATCCGCACCTCGCACAACCCGCCGGCCCCGGAGTTCCTCGACCTGTGCGACCGCCTGGGCTTCCTCGTGATGGCGGAGGCGTTCGACGAGTGGACCATCGGAAAGGTGCCGGAGGGCTATCACACGGACTTCGCCGAATGGTCCGAGCGCGACGTGACGGACTTCGTCCACCGCGACCGCAACCACCCCTCGATCGTCCTCTGGAGCGCGGGCAACGAGATCGGCGAGCAGGACACGCCCGAGGGGGTGCCGGTGCTGGCTCGGCTCCTCGAGATCTTCCACCGCGAGGACCCGACGCGGCCGGTCACCACCGGCAACGACCACATCGCCGCCGACGGCGGCCGGGCCACGCTCCCGTTCCTCGACGCGCTGGACATCGTCGGGTACAACTACGTGGACCGCTGGCACGAGCGCCGCGAGCTATTCGCCGAGCAGGACCGGCACGACCACCCCGACTGGAGGATGATCGGCACCGAGAGCGGCTCCGTGTTTCAGTCGTTCGACGGACGGGTCTCGCTGGGGAACGACCAGGCGGTCGTGCGGCCCAATTACACCGCCGGTATGATCCAGGCCGAGCGGCGCTGGAAGTGGATCGCGATGCACGACTACTTCGCGGGCGACTTCATATGGACCGGCGTGGACTACCTCGGCGAGAGCTTCTGGCCCTTCAAGGGGTTCGGCTCTGCGCCCGTGGACATCACCGGCCGGCCGAAGGACTCCTACTACCTGTGGCAGAGCCAGTGGACGGACCAGCCGGTGCTCCACCTCCTCCCGCACTGGAACTGGCCCGGCAGGGAAGGGCAGGTCGTCCCTGTGCTGGCGTACACGAACTGCAACAGCGTCGAGCTGTTCCTCAACGGGCGCTCGCTCGGGGAGAAGCGCCGCGAGTTCCCGGCCCAAGGGACCTCCGGCGGCTGGAACTCCTACGCGCAGCCGGTCGTGAACGCCACCACCGGAGATCTGCACCTGAGCTGGGACGTGCCGTACGCGCCGGGCGTGCTGCGGGCCGTCGGGAAGAAGCGGGACGGCACCGCCTGCGGCGAGGACCAGGTGCGCACCGCGGGGGCGCCCGCCGCAATCCGCCTCGCTGCGGACCGCGACACCATCGCCGCCGATCCGGGGGACGTCGCTCACGTGACCTTCGAGCTCGTGGACTCGGCGGGGACGGTCGTTCCCTCCGCCGGCGACCTCGTGCGCTTCACGGTGACGGGCGGCAGCATCCTGGCCCTCGACAACGCCGACCTCCAGGACCACGACGCGTACCAGTCCGACCGCCGTCACGCTTTCGAGGGCCGCGGGCTGGCCCTCCTAAGGGCGACGCAGCCCGGCGTGCTCCGCCTGACGGCGAGCGCGGACGGGTTGCGGGAGGCGAGCGTGACGGTGGTGGTGCGGCCGGGTAGCGCCCCCGAGGCGGTTCCTGCGGCGCGGTGAGCGGAGTGCGGCGGCACGCCGGACGCGTGCAGGGTTTCGGCCGGCAGCGCTGACTCCCGCCCGCCGGGCGGCCGAGATTTGGCGAGGAGAATGACGAGTAAGTTAGTCGTAATTCAACAACGCTAGTTAGCGCACGGCGTTGCCCCGGCGCGTCGCGCCACGCGCGACACTGAGGACGCGCCGATGCCCGACCGCTCCGGTTGCAATGGGCGGGGATGTCCCATTGGCCCTGGAGGCCGTTCGCCTCTACGCGACGCGCCCATCGCTCACGTGCAGGGAGTCGGGGCGCCTGTTCCGTAGGAATCCCGAGGCTGCAAATCGTCCCGGCGGCACAGAACCGTCCGAACGCACGCGTCGGCGCACGTTCGCGCCGCGTCCGCTGTGCGGATTCGCGCGGCGGCGTCGGGCGCAAGACGGTGCTGTCTTACTGGCGCATCGCGTGCGTGCGTAAGCGGTTCCACGGCATTCTTCTTGCCCTCCCTCGAGGTAGTCGTTCTCGCTGCGAGGGAGCTCCATGAGCACCGCGCTGGCGTCCGTCGGTAGTGCCGTGAACACCACGGCCTGTCCGTTCTGTGGTTCGGGCTGCACGCTGATCCTGGCGGACGCCGAAGCGTTCCCGGTGCTCAGCGATCCGGTGACCCGTGGGGCGCTGTGCCTCCGCGGTTGGAGCGCTGGCGAGCTGCTCGACTCCCCCCTCCGAGTCCTCAGCGCACGGATACGTACCCGCGGCAGCTCACTCGCCACGGTCCCCGCCGAGACGGCGCTCGAGCACGCCTCCGCCCGGCTCGCGGCCATCCGCTCGAAGCACGGCCCCGCGAGTATCGGCATCCTCGCCTCCGCGCGCCTCACCCTCGAGGAGCTGCATCTCCTCGCGGACCTCGCCCACGCCATCGGCACGCCGCACCTCGACGCACTCCAGCGGCTCGGCAGCACGCCGGGGGGAGGGCCGTCGCTTGGCCTCGACGTGATCGCGCGGGCCGCGCGGATCCTCGTGGTGGGGACGGACCTTTCCGTGCGCCATCCGCAGGCCCACCGCCGGGTGCTCGAAGCGTTGGGGCGCGGCGTGCCGGTGCGGTTCGTGGGAAGCAATGGCGGCCCGCTGGCGGCGCTCGCCACCGAGTGGATCCGCTGCCTCCCCGGCGGCGAGGTCGAGGCGGCGGCGCAGGCGGCGCGTGCCGACGACCTGATCCTCTGGTCGTCGGAGCTGGCCCTCCACGGCCAGGCGGGGCCCGCGCTGCGGAAGCTGGGCGGGGCGCGCTCGTGGCGGCTCCCCGACTTCGTGGGCCAGCTGGGGCTGCACGAGGCGGGCATCCATCCGCGCGCCGGGGGATTCGCGGCGTACGAGATGTTGCAGCGGGCCGCCACCGGCGAGGTGAAGGCCCTGCTCGTCTTTGCCGACGATCCCTTCGAGTTCTTCCCCGCGCTGGCTGCCCGCGCCTTCGCCGGCGCCGAGTTCGTGTTGGTGACGGACGCGGTGGCGACACGCGCCGCCGAGGCCGCGGACGTGGTCCTCCCCGGCTCGCTGCTGGCGGAGAAGGCGGGCACGCTCCTCGCCGCGGACGGCAGGCGCCGCACGCTCGAGCCTGCGAGAGGGGCGCGCGCCGGGATGTCGGAGGGCGAGGTGGCGCGCCGGCTGGCCGCGTCCCTCGGCGGAGCGGCCGGTCCGGCTCCGCGCGCGAGCGACTTGCCACTCGGCCCGGACGGCCCGGCCCCCGACGTCCCGACTGCCGACTACCCGCTCGTCGTGGCGCTCGACGGCGCGACGCTGTGGGGCTCCCACGCCCTTGTGGGCGCGACGGTCACCGCTCGCCGCGAGGCGTGGGGTCTGCGCACCGACTCCCCCGACGGGTGGGTGACCGTCAACCCGACCGACGCGAAGGCCCTCGGCGTGCGCCACGGCTGGACGGTGCGGGTGGAGAGCGACAGCGGCGGGCTGACGCTGGCGGTGCGGGCCGATCCGCACGCCGCCCCCGGGACCGCCGCGATCCCGATGCACTGCTGGGAGCGCGCGGGCACGGCGCTGGGCGCGCTCGAGGTGGATCCGTGTCTCCGCATCCCCGTCTTCCGGCCGCGCGCGGTGCGCCTCGGCCGGCAGTAGGAGACGACCGTGTCTGACGCGCGCTACTGGGCGAGCGCCGCGGCGCTCGACGGGATCCTCGACCGGCTGGCGGCGGAGCGCACGCTGATCGGCCCGGTCCGCCGCGGCGGCGACGTGTGCTTCCGGCCGGTCGCGCGGGCGGCAGACCTGTGCCGCGACTACGTCAACGCGCTGGAGCCCCCCAAGCGGTGGTTCCTCCCAACGCCGGAGCGGCTCGCCCGCTACCGGCTCCCGGGCGGGGCGCCGGTGGACGGTGGCGACGCCTTGAGGGAGACGGTCTTCTTCGGCATCCGCAGCTGCGACGTGGCCGGCCTGGCGCAGCTCGACCGCTTCTTCTCGGGGGAGACGATCGGCCGGCCCGACGTGGCCGACGGGCCGTACCTCGCCCGGCGCAAGCGGACCACCATCCTCAGCGTCGTCTGCCAGGACCCCGCCGAGACGTGCATGTGTGTCTGCTGCAAGGGCGGGCCGGCGCTCGACGCGGGCTTCGACTGGCAGCTCACCGAGCTGTCGACCGGCTGGCTGGTGGAGGTCGGGAGCGCGAAGGGCCGCGAGCTGGCCGGCCGCTTCGTGTCGTCGCTCGCTCCGACCGACGAGCGGATGCTGGCCGAGCAGGCGGGCCGCGTGGCCGGGGTGGTGGAGACGTTCCACCGCCACAGTAGCCGGCGGGTGCAGTCCATGGCCGCGGGCCGGATGGTCTCGCAGGGCCGTCTCCCCGAGGCGTTCTGGGCGGAGTTAGGGGAGCGGTGCGTGGAGTGCGGCGGCTGCGCCTTCGTCTGCCCGACGTGCAGCTGCTTCAACGTTGTGGACGCGCCCGAGGCCGGAGCGGGCGTGCTCTCTCCGGCGGGCGGCCCCGAGCCGGCGGTGCCCGGCGGCCCGACCTCCCCGAACGTCGAGGGGACGTACGACCGTCTGCGCCTGCGGGACAACTGCCAGCTCGCCGGGTTCGTCCGGCAGTACGGCGGCTCCTACCCGCGCGCCACCTGCGGGGAGCGCTGCCGCACCCGCTTCTTCCACAAGCTGTCGTGGCAGTTCGTGGCCCGCGTCGGCACCCTCGGCTGCACCGGCTGCGGCCGGTGCGCGCAGGTGTGCCTGGGCGGGATCGGCATAGACGTGGTGTCCCAGCGGATGACCGACGCGCTGGTGGGCGCCCCCGCTGCGGCCGCTGCCGCGAAAGGAGCGTGACCGATGGCCGTGGCCACGCAGCCCGTGCACGGCGCCAGCGACCTGTACGTCCCGCGGCCCGTCCGCATCCTCGACGTCCGCGAGGAGATCGTCCCCGACCCCGCGGCGGGGACGCGGCGGACCGTGACGCTCACCCTGGAGCGCGGGGACCTCGACTACCTCCCCGGCCAGTTCCTGCAGGTGACGGCGTTCGGCGGAGGCGAGGTGCCGATCTCCATCTCCTCCCCCGGGGGGATGCCCGGCGCGCTGTACCTCACCATCCGCGACAACGGGGTGGTGTCGGGGATGCTGGTCGCCGCGAAGGCCGGGGACGTCGTCGGCGTGCGCGGCCCCTTCGGGAACCACTTCGACCTCGATGCGCACCGCGGGCGGGACCTCTTCTTCGTCGGCGGCGGGTGCGGCCTCGCGCCGCTCCGCGGCCTGTACTGGGAGGCGCTGCTCCGGCGGAGCGACTTCGGCCGCATCGTGCTGCTGCACGGGTCGCGCTGCCCCGGCGAGATGCTCTACGGCTGGCAGTGGCCCGACTACGAGCGCCAGGGGGTCGAGATCCTCCTGAGCGCCGACCGCGCCGACGACTGCTGGGCGAAGGAGGAGCACCCGCCGCGCTGCGTCGGCCTGATCACGAAGCTCTTCGACCAGGCGCATATCGTCCCCGAGCGCGCCAGCGCCTTCCTGTGCGGGCCGCCGATCATGATCGAGAACGGCGGCCGCGAGCTGGTGGAGCGCATCGGCCTGGCGCCCGAGCGGGTCCTCGGGACGCTGGAACGCCACATGAAGTGCGGCGTGGGGAAGTGCGGGCACTGTGTGGTGGTGGACCGCTACGTCTGCATCGACGGGCCGGTGTTCAGCTACGAGGAGCTGGCCGCGCTCGGCCGGATCGAACCGGCGTGGTAGGCCGATGACACACCCCGACGCGCACCGGCTTACCGCCTTGGTGGCGGACGAGGGGGCGCTCCTCGTCGGCGTCGGCCACCCGCTGTGCGGCGACGACGCGGTGGGCTCGCTGATCGCGGGCCGCCTCGCGGCGCGCTTCCCCGAGCGGGTGATCGACGCCGGGAGCGTCCCCGAGAACTTCTTTGGCCCGCTCGCCGCGGTGGAGGGGCGCCCCGTCGTCTTCCTCGACGCCGCCGCCGCGGCGGGGGAGCCGGGGACCTGGTGCCTCGCCGGCGCGGACGCGCTCGTCGGCCGGTCGCCGGACACGCACCGCGCCTCGCTGCGGCTCCTCGCGGAGCTGCTCGCTGAGCGCGCCATCCCGGCCTGGATCGTGGGCATCGCGCCGGGGCGCCTCGCGCCGGGCGCGCCGCTCACCCCGCCGGTCGCCCGCGCTGCGGACGACCTGGTCGCGCTGCTGACCGCCGCTCTCGCGGAGGCGCCTGTCCATGTCTGACGCCGTGATGTGGGGATTCCTCCTCCTCGTCCTCGTCCCCTTCGCGGGTGCGCTGCTCGTCCGCGCGGCGCCGCGCCGGGCCGCCGACACGATCGCGATCGGGACCGCGGTGGTGGTCGCGGTGGTCGCGGTCTGGATGGTGGGGGCGTACGGGATCGGCGGCGCGTCGCTGCCCCTCGGCGGCCTGGCCGTGGTGGACCGGGTGCTGGCGCGCCACGTGGCGCTCTTCGGGTTCCGGCTCGACGCCCTCGCCAGCCTGGTCCTCCTCGCCAACGCCCTCATCGGCGTGGCGTGCATCCTGTACGCCTCGGCGTACGTGGGGTCGAAGAACCGCGAGATCCCCTCGAGCGATGACCGGCGCAGCTTCTACTTCTGGCTCCTCCTCTTCGTTGGCGCGATGTCGGGGCTCGTCACCTCGGCGACGCTGTTGCAGCTCTTCCTTTTCTGGGAGATCACTACCCTCTGCTCGTGGGCGCTGATCGGCTACTACCAGGAGGAGCACGGCGCGCTGGCGGCGGCGTACAAGGCGTTCCTGATGACGGGGGGCGGCGGCCTCGCCCTCCTCGCGAGCATCCTCATCCTCCTCGCCGTCACGGGGTCGGTGGACTTCGGGGCGATCGCGCAGCTCGGTGCGGGGGGGCGCGCGGGGCTCGCCACCGTGCTGTGCGTGCTGCTCCTCGTGGGGGCGTGGGCGAAGTCGGGCCAGGTGCCCTTCCACACCTGGCTTCCCGACGCGATGGTGGCGCCGAGCCCGGTGAGCGCCTACCTGCACGCCGCCTCGATGGTGAACGCGGGCGCGTACCTCCTGCTGCGGGTGGTGACTGCTTCGGGCGCCACGGCGGCGGGCGCGGGGCTCCCCGCCGGCGCCGTGACCCTCGCGCTGGTGATGGGGGTGCTCACGCTGGTCGTCGCGGTGGCGCAGTTCTTCTACCAGACCGACCTCAAGCGCCTGCTGGCGCTCTCGACCATCGCGGGCCTCTCGTACGTGTTCATCGGCGCCGCGCTGGGCGCTGCCGGCTCGCCGCTGGCGGCGCAGGGCGCCGCGCTCCACATCCTTGCCCACGGGGCGGGGAAGGGCCTCCTCTTCCTCGCCGCCGGGACGCTGAGCTACGCCTGCGGGACGCGGCGGATCGGCGACCTGAGCGGGGTGCTGCGGCGCCAGCCGGTGGCCGCGGTGGGCTTCCTCGTCGGCGCGCTGACGGTGACGGGCGTGCCCCCCTTCGCGGGGTTCTGGAGCAAGTTCACGCTCATCTCCGGCGCGGTGCAGCTCGGCGGGACCGGCATCCTCGTCGCCGTGGTGCTGCTGGTCGAGAGCGTGCTGGCGTTCGCCTGGTTCCTGTGGGTCGGCCACCGCGTCTTCCTGGGGACGCCCTCCCCGGCCGTGGAGGCCTCCTCGCCGCCTGCGAAGGCGATGGACCTGGCCCTCATCCTGCTGATGGTGCTGTGCCTCGCCGTGCCGCTCGCCGGGCTCCCGCTCGCGTCGGCGATCGGCCTCGGCCCCGGGAGGTAGGCGATGGCGACCGCGCTTCCCCCGCTCGCCCAGCTCTTCGCCCAGTGGCGGCTCGACGCCCTCGGCCTGACGTTCGCGATCCCGACAGTCGTCCTGGTGCTCGTGGCCGCGGTCTACGCCCCGCCGTACCTGGCGCAGGCGCGATACAAGGCGGAGAGCCCGCGGCGCTTCTGGCTGGCCTACGCCCTCTTCGGCGTGGGGATGCTCGCCGCCGTGGCGGCGTGGGACCTGCTGCTCTTCGTGGCCAGTTGGGAAGTGATGACGCTCGCCTCGTACGTGCTCGTGGCGCACGAGACGTCGGAGGCGGGCGCCGTGCGCGCCGCCTTCAAGTACTTCGTGATGACGCACGCCGCCTCGGCGTGCCTTCTCCTCGCCGTGATGCTGCTGTGGGCCGAGGGCGGCTCGCTGGGCTTCGACGGCCTCCGCGCGACGCTTTCCACGCTGGCGGCCACGCGGCCGCTGCTCCTGCACGTGGTGCTGGGTCTCCTCTTCATCGCCTTCGCCACCAAGGCGGGGTTATACCCCCTCGGCGACTGGCTCCCCGACGCGCACCCGGCGGCACCGGCTCCCGTCTCGGCGGTGCTGTCCGGCATCATGGTGAAGATCGGGCTGTACGGCTTCGTGCGGTTCTTCGTGTGGGGACTCGCGGTGGCGGCGCCGGCCGCTGCGGCGGCGTGGGGCTATCCGTTGGCGGCGGCGGGCGTGGTGTCGGCGGTGCTCGGCGGCTTCGCTGCCTGCGCGGCGGGTGACACGAAGGTGCTGCTCGCCTACTCCTCGATCGCGCAGAGCGGCCTGATCGCCCTGGGCATCGGCGCGGGGCTGGTCCTGGCGCCGCACCACCCGGTCCTCGCGCAGCTCGCCCTCCTCGGCGCGCTCTTCCACACCGTGAGCGATGCGGCGGTGAAGGCGCTCCTCTTCCTCGTCGCGGGCTCGCTCCAGTACCGGACGGGCAGCCGGCGGCTCGACGCGATGGGTGGTCTGTTCCACGCGATGCCTGTGACGGCGTGGACCGCGCTGTTGGCGTGCCTCGCCATCGCGGGCTTCCCGCCGCTGACGGCGTTCACGGGGAAGTGGCTGATGCTCCAGGGAACGGTGCTCTCGGGCTCGGCGCTCCTCGTCGCCGCCGGGATCGCGCTGCTGGTGGCGAGCGTCCTGTCCATCCTGTACGCCCTGAAGTTCTTCTCCAGCGCCTTCCTGGCCGGACCGGTCCGCGCCGGCGCGCTGGAGGTGCCGGGGGCGATGCTCGGCGCGCAGCTCACCCTCGCCGGGATCATCCTGGCGCTGAGCGTCACGCCGGGGCTGTGGCTCGGCCTCCTCGCGGGCGCGCTGCCGGGGCCGACGTTCGGCGCAGCCACGGTGCCGACGGGATGGGGCGTCTTCGCCGTCGGCCCGGCGACGGGCGCGTACGTCCCGCTCCTCCTGGTGGTGGCGGGCATGTGGGTGTGCGGCCTGGCCATGCTCGCGGTGGGTCGTCGCCGGAAGGCGCCACGCGCGGTGCGGACGTGGATGGGCGGCTCGGCGCTGGGCGCGTCGCTGGCGCCCGTCTCTGCCGGCGGGTTCTACGTGCCGATGCGGGAGTCCATGGGCGGGGCGTACGCCGGCCTGCGGTTCCAGGCGGTGCGGATGCCGGGCTGGGTCGTGCCGTCGGTGAACGTGGACCGGTGGGTGTTTGGGCCGGCGGTCCGCGCGGGGCGCGGGATCGGGGAAGCGCTCCAGCGGGCGCACACCGGGACCGCGCACCGCTACATCATCTGGCAGCTGCTCGGCGCGCTGGCGCTGATCGCGCTGCTGTTCGTCGAACGGGCGTAGGAGGGGGGCGGCGATGACCACCATCACCACGTCCACCGAGCGGTCGGACCGCGTCGCGGCCCATCTGGTGTCCGCGCTCGGCGAGCACCTGCTCCACCTCGACCGGCCCGCGCCGGACCGCGTCTACTGCGACGTCGCGCGCGACGCCTGCGTGGCGGCGGTGAAGGCGCTCTTCGAGGGGCTGCGGGCGCGGTACGTGATCTCCGTGGGGCTCGACCGCCGCGGCGAGGGGGCCGGGTTCGAGGTCCTCCACTGCTTCGCGATGGACGACGAGCACGTGCGCTGCGCGCTGCGGGTCCCGGTGAGCGCGGAGCGGCCCTCCATCCCGTCCATCACGCCGGTCATTCCCGGCGCCTCGTGGGCGGAGCTCGAGATCCGGGATCTCTTCGGCGTGCAGATCGAAGGACACCCCGACCCGCGGCGCCTCGTCCTCCCCGACGGGTTCCCCGACGACGTGCACCCGCTGCGCAAGGACTTCCCCTACAACGCCAAGCCGGCGCTCGACGGCCCGTCGCGCCCCTTCACCCCGGCGCCGCCCGGCACCACCGAGATGCGCCTGGGGCCGTTCTTCCCGGTGCTCGAGGAGCCGTCGCAGTGGCGGCTGTTCGTGGACGGCGAGCGCATCGTCGGCACCGACTACCGGGGCTTCTACAGCCACCGCGCCATCGAGAAGCTGGCGGAGACGAAGCTCCCCTACAACCAGGTGATCTCCCTCGCCGAGCGGATCTGCGGTATCTGCGGGTGCGTGCACTCGACGGCCTACTGCCAGGCGGTGGAGGAGGCGGCGGGGCTCGTCGTGCCGCGGCGCGCCCGCGTCATCCGTTCGCTGGTGCTGGAGCTGGAGCGGTTGCAGAGCCACCTCCTCTGGCTCGGCATCGCCTGCCACATCCTCGGCTTCGACTTCGTGTTCCAGCAGTCGTGGCGGGTGCGGGAGCCGCTGATGAACCTCGCCGAGCACCTGACGGGGAGCCGGAAGCACTTCCAGGTGAACGTCGTCGGAGGCGTGACCTTCGACGTGACGGCGGCGGGGCAGGAGCGGATCCTCGAGACGCTGACCGGCGTGGAGAAGGAGACGAGCGCGCTGGTGAAGTCGCTGGAGGGGGACCAGGCGCTGGTCCAGCGTCTCCAGCACGTGGGGATGTTCACCCCGGAGGAAGTGCGGCTCTCGGGCGCGGTGGGGCCGACGGCGCGGGGCAGCGGGGTCCCGGTGGACGCGCGGCGCGACCACCCGTACGCGGCGTACGACGAGCTCGACTTCCAGGTGGTCACCCACGACGGGTGCGACAACTGGGGCCGCACGGTGGTGCGCATCGGCGAGGCGTTCGAGTCGGCCAAGCTGCTGCGCCAGTGCGTTGCGTTGCTGCGGGACATGCCGGAGGGCGGCCTCGTGACCCACGTGCCGGAACGCCTGCCGTCGCTGCGCGAGGGGATGCACGGGGTGGAGGCGCCGCGGGGCGAGGTGTTCCACTACGTCCGCACCGGCTCGGGGACCGGACCCGACCGCTGGCGGGTGCGCGCGCCGAGCTACCAGAACATCCAGGCGGTCCCGACGATGCTGAAGCCGGGGACCACCGTGGCGGATGTGCCGATCACGCTGGGCAGCGTGGACCCGTGCTTCTCGTGCACCGAGCGGATGGAGGTCCTCGACGTGGGGGCGCGCTCGCGCCGGGTGCTCGACGCCGGGGAGATCCGCGACCTCTCGCGCACCGGGCGGATGCCGCCCGAGCGGGGGACGCGGTGAGCGCGCCGCTGGGAGCGGTGGTGTGGCTGCTGCTCGGGCCGGCGCTGCTGCTCGCGGCGGGGCCCTGGCTCGACGGCTTCGGCCGGCGGGTGCGGGCGCGGCTCGAGTCGCGCCGCGGGCCGCCGATGGTGCAGGGGTACCTCGACCTCGCCAAGCTCGCGTCGAAGGAAGGGCTGGTCGCCGTCACGAACCCGGTGACCGCCGCGGCGCCGTGGGTGGCCCTCGCGGCCGCCGTCACCGCGGGGCTGCTGGTGCCCCTCGGCGGCGCGACGCCGCTTGGCTTCGCGGGCGACATGGTGGTGGTGCTCTACCTCCTCGGCCTCTCGGCGGCGGCGGTGGCCCTGGGCGGCGCTTCCGGCGCGAGCGCGTACGGCTTCCTCGGGGCGAGCCGCGAGCTGCTGCTCCTCCTCCTCGTCGAGCCGGTGGTTGCGGGGGCGTTCCTGGTGGTGGGGCTCCAGGCGGGCACCTTCCGCCTCGGTGCGATGGCGTCGTGGGAGCTGGCGAACGGCCCGACCCCCGCGTCGGTCCTGGCGGGGGTCGCGGCGGGCGTGGCGCTCCTCGCGTACCTTGGCCGCGTGCCGTTCGACCTCTCGGAGGCGGAGCAGGAGCTGACGGGGGGCGCGCTGGTGGAGTTCGGCGGCCGGCCGCTGGCGCTGTTCCGCTGGGCGCTGTTCACGCGCTGGCTGGTGGCCGCGTGGGTCGTGGTCGAGGTGTTCGTGCCCACGCCGCTCCGCGGGGCGGCGGGCGCCGCGGCGTCGGCACTGCTGGTGGTGGTGCTGTTCGGCGTCCTGTCGGTGCTCTCGACGCTGATCGCGCGGCTGCGGATCGACCAGGCCCGGGTCTTCCTGGTGCAGATCGGGCTGCTGATGCTGTTCGCGTTCACCTTCGCGGTGATGGGCGCGTAGGAGGCGAGATGCTCGCGGCGAAGATCCGGCAGTTCCGGCTGGGGCTCAACACGGAGCGGGCGACGGTGGCCTACCCGTTCGCGCCGCACCCGGCCGACCCGAACAACCGCGGCCAGGTGGTGGTGGACAACGACAAGTGCACGGGGTGCGGCGGGTGTGCCGACGTGTGCCCGAGTCGCTGCATCCTCATCACCGACCTCTCGCCCCACTGGCGGGTGCTGCGGCGGTACCTCGAGCGCTGCATCCACTGCGGCCGGTGCGAGGACGCCTGCGACTACGGCGCGGTCACCCTGATTCCCGAGTACGAGCTGGGGACCACGGACCGGGCCGACCTCCTCGTCGAGCAGCGGCTGTTCATGGGCGTGTGCGACCGGTGCGGGCGCTGCTACGTGCCGCGGCACCCCCTCGACCGGCTGAAGTCCGTGGGGACGCGGGTCGAGGAGCCGGAGCTCCTGGCCGGGGGAGTGCGCTGATGGAGCCCGTCATCCGCACCCTGTCGCTGGCGATGATCCTGACGTCGTTCGTGGCGGTGGAGTCGCGCAGCATGCGGCGGGCGCTGTACGCCTACATGGGGCAAGCGCTGCTGATGGTGGCGGTGATCGGCTGCTTCGCCACCGACCACGAGGCGCTGGCGCTGTGGGCCGCCACGGCGTTCGTGACCAAGTTCGCCCTCATCTCCTGGCTGCTGTTCCGCGCCGTGGCGCGCGGCGACGACCAGGAGTGCCCGCCGCGCGCGGGGCCGGTGACGTCGGCCGTGGTCATCGGCGCGCTCGCCATCGCGGCGTACGCGCTCGTCCACCGCAACGTCGCGTTCCTCGCGCCCACGCCGACGGCGGAGATGGAGCCGTACCGGACCAACGTGGCGGTCGCGCTCACGCTGGTGGCGGTCGGCATCTACGCCATCGTGACGCGGCGCGACGCGCTGAAGGTGGTCCTCGGCGTGTGCCTGATCGAGAACGGCGCGCACCTGTCGCTGGTCTCCCTGGCCACCACGATGCACGAGACGGTGCTGATCGGCGTGGTGACCGACGTGGTGCTCGCGGTGTTCCTCCTGCTCATCCTGATCCGCGGCATCGAGGAGCGGATCGGATCGCGGGACACCAGCCGTCTGACGCTGCTGCGAGGGTAGGGGGTCGCCGTGCTGCCGATCGCCGTCCTGGCGTTGCCGCTGCTGACCGCCGCCGCCGTCTGGCTCACGCGGGGCGTGCGGGTGCGGGCGTGGGTGTGGGTGGCCGGCTCGGCCGTCTCGCTCGTCCTCGCCGCCGTGCAGGCGTCGCGCGTCGTGAGCGACGGGCCCATCACCGCCCTCGGCGGGGAGCTGCTGGTGGACGGGCTCGCCGCGCTGATGGCGCTGCTGGTTGGCTTCCTCGCCTTCGCCTGCGCCGTGTACGCCGCGGGGTACCTCCCCGGCGTGCACCCCCTCGAGGCGAGCCGGCGCGAGGTGCTCGAGCGCCGCACCCCGATGTTCCAGGCGCTGTTCCCCGTCCTCCAGGCCACGCTGCTGTGGGTCGTGATGACCAACAACATCGTGCTTCTCTGGGTGGCGCTGGAGGCGACCACCCTGGCGTCGGCGCTCCTCGTCTCCTTCTACTGGGACGGCCGCGCCATCGAGGCGGGGTACAAGTACCTGCTCCTCCTGACGGTGGGGATCACCGCCGCGTTCTTCGGGTGCGTGCTGCTCTACTCGGCGGCGGCCCCGCACCTCGGCTCCCACTCCGCGCTCCTCATCAGCAACCTGCGGAACGTCGCCGACAAGATCCCACGCGATATCGCCGTGCTGGCCACGGTCCTGCTCCTGATCGGGTTCGGGACCAAGGCCGGCCTGGCGCCCTTCCATCCCTGGGTGGCCGACGCGTACGCGGAGGCGCCCGCGGTGATGAGCGCCTTCCTCGGCAGCGTCATCTCCAAGGTGCCGTTCATCGGGATCATCCGCGTCTGGCAGATCATGGGGCCGCAGCACCCCGAGCTGAACACCCTCCTCCTGTGGCTCGGCGCCTTCACCATCGTGGTGGGCGGCTTCCTGGCGCTGGCGCAGGACGAGCTGAAGCGGATGCACGCCTACTCCAGCGTGGCGCAGTACGGGTACGTGGCGCTCGCGCTGGGCACCGGCGGCTACCTCGGCTACTACGCGGCGGCGCTGTTCATGGTGAGCCACGCCCTCACCAAGGGGCTGCTCTTCTTTACCGCGGGCTCGGTCATCTACGCCACGAAGGGCCAGCGCTCGATGTCCGCCCTCGGCGGCCTCGGGAAGCGGCTCCCCGTCACCGCGGCGTGCAGCCTGGCGGGCGCGCTCTCCCTCGCGGGGCTGCCGCCGTTCAGCGGCTTCGCGGGAAAGGCGGCGGTGGTGTTCGCCGCGGCCACGGCGGCGCAGTGGGTGCCGCTCGGCATCGCCGTGGCGATGAGTCTCATCACGATGGCGTACATGATCGGGATGACCCAGCGTGTCTTCCGCGGCGCCGCGCCGGCCGGGCTGGAGATGGACACGGTGCACGAGGTCCCCGCGACGATGCGGGTGGCGATGATGCTCCTGGCGGCCGCGATGCTCGCGGTCGGCCTCCTGCCCGGATTGCTGGACCCGCTCCTCGACCTCGCGGCGCGGACCTGAGGGAGGTGCCCCCGTGCTGACCCACGGCATCCTGCAGCAGCTCTTCCCCAAGGCGGGGCTCCGCTCCCTATGGGTGTTCCACACCAACGTGGGAGCGTGCAACGGCTGCGACATCGAGATCCTCGACGCGCTCACGCCGTACTTCGACGTCGAGCGGTTCGGGATCAAGCTGGTCGGCTCGCCGCGCCACGCCGACGTGCTGCTCGTGGCGGGGCCCGTCACGCGGCCGATGGAGAAGCCGCTGAAGGAGCTCTACGACGCCGTGCCCGATCCCAAGATCGTGATGGCGATCGGGGCGTGCGCCGTCGGCGGGGGGCCGTGGTTCGACACCTACAACGTCGTCGGCGGCGTGGACAAGGTCATCCCGGTGGACATCTACATCCCCGGCTGCCCGGCGCGCCCCGAGGCGATCATCAACGGCGTGGCGCAGCTCTTGGCGCTGGCGCAGAAGAAGATCGGTGCGGTGAAGGAGTCGCAGGAGTCGCCCGAGGAGCTGGCGGCCGTGGGGCGCGTCGCGCCGCGCGAGGGCACGGTGCCGCCGGCCGACGTGGTCGCGGCACTGCTGCGCCACTAGCGCCCCCCGCACGACGAGGCGCCCCGCATCGGCATCGCGGTGCGGGGCGCTTTCACGTCCTCCGGGGCGCCTCGCGCCCCGTTATGGACGTCGTCGACCGGCGGAGGTCGTGAGTCGGGCCAGCTCGCCGCGCACCCGGGCGACCTCTGGTCGAACGGCGGGCTCCGGATCCTCCCGCAGCGCGAGGTACCTTCGGTAGGCGCGCACCGCCGCGACCGTATCGCCCATCAGCGCCGCGAGGCGTCCCTCCTCACGCTCGAACGTCGAAAGCGCCACGAGCACCCTGACCTCGCCGAGATCCACGATCCGCGTGCGCCGTCGGGTCGCGGCGAGCGCCGCGGCGATGTTCCCGTGCGCCTCCTCGAGGCGGGCGACGGCCAGGTTGGCGACCGCGAGCAGCCAGCTCGTGGCCGCCGGCCCCGTGCGCATCAGCGAGTCGAGCTGCGCGAGACGGGCCGCAGCGTCGGGTCGCCGCAGGGCGTCAGCTAGCTCCGCCGCCAGGACCTGTGCGCAGATCGCCACGTAGCCGGTCGCATAGCTGTTCAGCGGTGTGCGCGCGCCTTCGAGCACCGCGATCGCGTGTGACACGCCGCGGGTGCCGTTGTGTGCCAGGCGCCACAGCCCGGAGGCGCACACGTCGTAGAACTGTCGGGTCGTCGGGTCGGCACCGCGCCGCTCAGTCACACGGTCCACCTGGGCGGTGATGGCGGCCATCTGCGGCGCGACGTCGGAGGTGTCCGCGCCCCAGGTCAGTGCCTCGGCGACGAGGATGAGCCGCTCCCTCGGGGACAGGGGCGCGCCCGCCTTGTGCTCACGGAAGAGCCGAGCGGCCTCGAGTGGCCGACCGGTGTTGAGCGCAATCTCGTATCGGCTGAGGTAGGTGCGTTCCCTCTCGGACAGCTGCGTTTCGAGCGCCGCCACCGCCCGATGCGCGTCGTCCAACGGCAGTCCGTCGAGCTGGCTGACGGCGATGATGCGCTCGAGCGTGGCCATTGAGAATGAATCGAAGCCGCGGCGCAACCGCTCGAGGGTGGCGCCGTCGGAGAGCACCAGGGCGACCCGCCAGCGGTAGTAGTCGGCGAGCTCGCCGGCCGTGTCGAGCGCCGCGTAGCGACGACCGTACGCGCGCACCTGCGCGGTGTCGCCGTCGCTGGCGTACAAGTCGATCAGGTGCCCGATGGCCGGCACATGCGAGGGATTCAGCTGGAGGACCCGCCGGAGCGCGGCCTCCGCGCGGCCGTTGACATCCGGCAGGCTCAGCCAGGGGCCGAAGTGGAAGAGCGCTTCGGCGAGACCCCACCACGCGTCCGCACGCTCCGGAAGCACCTGCACCGCCTCCTCCCACGCCCGGAGCTGGGCGGCGTAGGAGGCCTCCTCCGTCGCACCGTGTGGTCCGGTGTAACCTCCCAGCTGAGCCCGCAGCAGAATGCGGTCGCGCGGACCGAGGTGGTCACGCGCCTCCCAGGCCAGGTCGTACCCCCGCACTCTGGCACGGTCGGACAGGAACGGCCCGGTGGATATCAAGCCGAGCGCTGCGATGGCGAAGGTCGAGTCCGCGTCCAGCGCCTCGCTGAAGCGCCGTGCCGCGGCGGCAAACGCGCCGCGCTCCAGCGCGCGCTGTCCATCCAGGTAGGACCGCAGCGCCGGGAGAACCGTGCCGAGCAGCGACTGGAGGCGTTCGCCCGATTCTCCGGACGAACGCGCAAGCAGCTCTTGCACCAGCCGGTCGGCGAGCGCGGGCAGGCTGTCCGGCGACCCCGGGACTTCGTCGGCGCGGGCGCGCACCGCGCCGTCGGGCGCGGCGATGAGCGACGCGCTCACCACGAGGCGGTCTCCGGCCCGCGACGCCTGGCCCAGGAGCAGCGTGCCCGCGCGGACTCGCCGCCCCACCCGCATCGCCTCGTCTAGCGTCAGGTCGCTGGTGTTCACCGGACCGACGCGCGCGACTGCCGCGCCGACCGTCGCGGGGTCCACGGCCTTAGGTCCACCGTCCCCGGGGAAACGTTGTGCCAGTAGATCGACGAGGGCCCCGGCCGGCTCCCGTACGGCTGCGCCCGCACGCAAGGGCAGCACGGCGAGCGCCTGCGGATCGGTGACGGGCACGTGGCGGCTGCGGTACCACAGGCCACCGGACGCAGCGATCGCGACGGCGAGCACGCCGAGCGCCGTGCGCGCGGACCACCGACGTGGCCAGCGGGGTCGGGCTCCGTGCTCCTCCCTGGCCCCGGACGACGCCAGCGGAATCTCGAGGGCGTCGGCGAATTCGGTGGCGGTGGCGAAGCGGTCCGCGGGTACCTTGGCCAACGCCTTCACGACGGCGCGTTCGACCGCCTCGGGGATCGTGTCCCGGACACCGCGCATGCCGGGCACGTGCTCGAGCGAGTGCCGCGCCATGACGACCGTCGGCGTGGGGCCGTGGAACGGCGGCTCGCCGATCAGCATCTCATACACTACGCACCCGAGGCTGTAGATATCCGACCTGCCGTCGAGCGCCCCTGCGACCGCCTGCTCCGGGCTCATGTACAGCGGCGTGCCCATGGCGATACCGGACCGCGTCAGCGCCTCGCCGTCGGCCGCGTCCAATGCCCGCGCGAGCCCGAAGTCCGCGACCAGCGCCTGACCGCTCGACAGCAGGATGTTGGCAGGCTTGATGTCGCGGTGCACCACGCCGCGGCCATGGGCGTAGGCGAGCGCCTCCGCCACCTGGCGGGCGATCACGAGCGCCTCGTTCACGGGGAGCTGGATCTCGCGTCGCAGCCGATCCTCCAGCGATTGCCCGGCGATGAAGGGCATCACATAGAAGAGCAGCCCATCCGCCTCCCCCGAGTCGAGCAGGGGCAGGATGTGGGGATGCGACAGCGTCGCGGCGAGCCTGATCTCCCGGAGGAACCGCGCCGGCCCCATGACGGCGCCCAGCTCCGGCCTCAGGACCTTGATGGCGACTTCGCGGCCGTGCCGGATCTCGGTAGCGAGGTAGACGGTGGCCATCCCGCCGGGCCGGAGCAGACGCTGGACGGCGTACCGGCCGGTCAGGGCGGCGGCCAGCCGCGGCGTCAGGTCCTCAGGGGCCTCGGCCAACCTTCCTCCTCGAACATGGGCATGCACGCGAACTCGGGGTGCTCGAGGTCGGCGGCAAGCACCGCGACCCCGAGGTCGCCCTTGTAGAGACTGAGCGGGTACTTCGCCCCTCGACCCTCCGTCAGCACCTCGCTCGCTGCCCTGACACCTAGGGTGCGCGCACGCGCCAGCCACGCCTGGTCGCCCGTGTGCCGATACAGATTGAGAAGACCGTAGGCGCGGCCGGCAAGGAAGCAGCACAGACTGGACCCGGGTTCGTCATCTTCCCATGCGTGCCAAGCGCTGAGCTTGGCAAGCTCCAGGAACTTCGGCTGGCCGAGCTCGCGATGCGCCAGCGTCCAGAGGTGGACGAAGCCCGCGGAGCCGTTGCACCAGCCCGGAACGTACCCCGCGACCCGCTCGCCGCCGGGGCCGAGGCCGTCGGATGCCCAGCGCACGCCGCGCCCCGCCGGTTCGGCACACGACGCCAACTCATCCAGACGCCGTTCGAGGCCGTTCGGTATCCGCCCGCTTGCGGAGGCGCACCAGCGCATCGTTGCGTAAAGGACCCCCGCCCAGCCGTGCGCCATCCCGAGCGCGGAGAACGCTGCGCACTCCGGGACCGGCGGATAGGCGCCGATCCTCCTCCAGAGACGTGCCAAGGTGGCGCCGCCCAGGCCCTCGACGTCCGCCGCCGCAACGCCACCACGGCCCCGGAGGGCGTCCAGCAGCATTGCGCAGGCGAGCAGCGTGCCGGCTCGGCCGAGCATGAGGTCGAGGCAACGGCAGGCGCCGCGAGACGCATCCACGAACGCGGCAGTCGCTGCGTCGGCGGACGCGGCATCACTCAGCGCGAGGCTCAGCAGCGCACGCACCAGGTGGATGCCGCTCGCGGTGTGGTATGGTGTTGTACGCCCGAGGACCCGGGCAGGGATCCCGTCCGACGGGCTGTAGTAGGCCGTCGGTCGCTCCATCTGGAATTCGGCCTTCGTCAACCACGCGTCCGCCGCGGACAACAACCAGGGATCGTCCCGGGCGCAGGCGATCCTGTAGAGCCCGGCCGCCACGCCGGCGGCCCCGAATGTCACTGACGCGGTCGGGGGCGGCAGCGCGCCGGCGAACTCAGGGCCCCGCGGGTCGACCGACTGGAGCGTTCGCTGGAGAACCCTGTCCAGCGCCCGCGTCGCCGCCCTGGCGGCCGCCGATCTCGCGACCTGGCGGTCACGGGTGGGCCGGGTCTTGAGCGCCGCGCGCAGGCCGGCGCCGAAGGACCCCATGGAGGCGAAGCGACCGGAGGGCGACGTGCGCAGCGCCCGCCGGAGCACCCGCTCGACGGCGGGCCACGGCCTGGTGTGCCGCCGTGCGAAGGGGAGCGGGGTGGCCGACGCGATCTGCCGCAGTGCGCGCCGTCGCTCGAGCGCGAAGTCCAGAGGGAGGTCGCCCGTAAGGAGGGCATAGAGCAGGACGCCGACCGCATACTGGTCGCTCGCGGCTGACGCCCGCGGGGGCGCGCGGGACGCCAACTCGGCGCGGGCGTACTCCGGCTCCGTGGACAGACCGATCCCGGCACGGGGGATGGGCCGACGGGTCCGTGCGCTCGCGGCGACCTGGGAGAGCCCGAAATCCAGGATGGTGACGGATCCATCCGCGGCGATGAGCAGGTTCCTCCCGTCCACGTCCGCATGGACGACGCCAAGGGCATGGAGGCGCGCGTACGCCTCCACGATGGCGCAGCAGAGAGCAAGCAGGTCGTCCCGCCGGCCGGTCTCACGCATCTCGGCTGCCGCCGTCACCGGCGAGGCGCCGCTGCACCAACTCGTCACGAGGTACGGTCTCCCCGTGTGGAGCCCTTGTGCAATGAGCCTGGGCGCACCACGGCCGCCGAGCACGCGGAGCACTCGTGCCTCGTTCGCGAGGAGCCGCTCCGTCACCTCGCCGGCGCCGGGCCGCAGGATCTTGATAGCTGCGGAACTCTGGCCGCTGCTCGCCTGGTAGACCTCGACGTCCACGAGCGCCTGCACGCAGCGGACGATCCGCCACCGCCCCACGCGGTCTCCGCGACGCAGCATTGGCTCGATGCGCTTCGACTCCGGCGAGTCGGCATCGACAAGGAACCCGGCGTTGCAGCAGTCGCGGATGACGGGAAAGGCGGCGGTGAGTACCTCCTGGGGATCCCCGCCCGTCATCCCGGCGTACGCCAGGACCGCCTCCACGATGCGCCGAGGCTCGCGGAACAACTCGAGGAGACCAGCGGCTTGCCGGCCCACGACCTTGGCGGACTGCCGGGAGCCGGGCCGGCTCACGGTGAAGTCGCCGCTCCTGGCGCGGAGGCGACGCCGAATGCGAGGGGCTAGATCCCCGACCGGCGAGATGAGGACGTCCGGCGGCAGGACTTGCGGCGCGTGGACGGGCAAAGCGGCTACCCGAACGCCGCCGTGCGCCGCAGCCATGGGGACGGCGTCCACGTGCGCGTGTCCACGCCCTCGAGCGCGACGCGGTCGAGGGCGAACCGCGTTGGTGGCACCGCGCTTCCCGGTGAGCGCCGCGCCGCGACCAGTGCGCCGGCCAGGCGCCGTGTCACCCACTCGCGCCAGCTCGACGCGGGTCTTCGCTTCGAGCGCCCGTGCCGCATCATCGGAGGGTCTAGGCCCCACGACAACAGGCCATCCCCGCCGATGGCGGCTGTGAACGGGACCCCTTGGGCCGGCATACCGGCCAGGGCACGGGCCCACCGCCTAGCCGCCTCCTGCAGCGCACCGAGGGTCTGGAAGTACACGATCAGCTTGTCCGGACGCAGCAGGCCTTGGAGATCCCGACCGACCTTGCACTCAAGCGCGCGGGTCTCGGCCAGTCGCGCGATGACTTCGCGCAGGGCCGCATCCACGCAGTCTGGGCGCGGGCTGACGTACAACTTGTAGCGTGGCTCGCGGTGCGACGGCCCCCGCGCCCTGCGCACACGCCAGCCGCACCATGCCCCGGCGCTTCTCGCCACGACCGTCGGGTTGGAGGTGTAACGGTCAAGCTGCAGAAACGCTCTGACGGCGTCGCCGTCGGGCCAGCGCCGGCGCGCGTTCGGTGAGGCAGGGAACGTGTTGAACCGGTACAGCCGCGAGCCCAGCGTGCGGGTGTCGTCGAGGTCGAGGGACGCGGCGTATTGAAGCGCCTGGAGGGACAGGCGCGCCAGCGGCGATGCAGGTGCAGGCGCGTCGGCGTCGCTGAAGAACAGCGGATGCGCCTCCGGCCCGGAGATGAACGTGCCGCCCCTCTCCACTTCCAAGACTCCGTCGAGCACGAGAGCCGCGATTGCCCGCTCGCGGCGTGGGCCAGGAATCTCGCGCGATCGCGCCGGCAGTCGGCGCGGTCGCCGAAGCTGGCGCAGCAGCTCGGCGACAGTCCTGCCCACTGCGCGCTCCGGGGCACCGGACTGGACCGGCCTCAGCACCCCAGCCGTGCCGATTGGGAGGCCGACCGCCCCGAGCCGCCGGCGTGCCGGCCCCCCGGACTCCCTCGATGGTCTCAGCTCGTAGTCCGCCGAGGCGCGGAAGCGGCAGTCGAACAGGAAGCCGGCCACCAGTGCCCCGTGGGTGCTACTACTTCTTCTTCGATGCGCCCTGCTGCAACGCGCTCAACACGCGCCGGAGCGTCGCCAGATCATTCTTGGAAACCCTGACGGTGAATCTGGTGGTGGTCGTGTTGTGGGTGAAGATGTTGGTGGCACAGGGAGTGCACACACAATCCTTGCCCCTCGGCCAGTCGAACTTCTTCGCGACGTCCTCTACGGGCAGCACGGAGATCAGCAGGTCATCGCTCTTGAATCGCCTCATACACCCTCCCGGTGAACGGTGGAGTCGGGCACTTGAGCGCATCGGTATCCGGCCTGCCTTCAGGTATCCCCCGGAGGCCGGAGCTGTCAAGGCCGGCATCCTCCCTTGCGGGCTTCCGACCTAGAGAGTATTCAGGCAAGCATGCGCCCGAACCGCACGGCCCCGCTCTCGCTGCACTCGATTTGGTTCGCGTACCCGGGCGCGAGCGACGCCATCCTCCTGCGTGACCACCGTGACGACAAGCTGGTGGCTGCGACCACCCCCGAGTGGACGGCTGCGGAAGGACTCCGTGCGCCGGCCGCCTACGTGAGCGGGGCGCGACCGACCATTCAGGTCAGACTGTCGCGGTCAACGGCAGCACGCTCGCGCGGCGTTCGCGTGCCGGGTCGCTCCGACCCCGTGTGCACGATCTACGCGACTGGAGCCGGGGGGCCCGGCACCAGACCAAGGAAGATCCGCCTCCAGTTCGACAATATGGGGCTCTCGAAGCCCATCGCCTTCCGCCTGTCCGAGCCGCTCCCAGACAGGTCTGGACCGCTCCAGCTTGAATGGTCGTGGCGCCTCCGGGTCGCCGCACAGGAGTTCGCCCTCGGTACTTCGTCGCACGACATACTCTTGACGGCACGGCCCATTCTCGATCCAGCGCCCTGGCTCGACGAGAAGCCCAAGGACAAGGCGCGACGCGCACCGTGGGCGTACTCCCGGATCTTGGAGTGGACGTGCGATTGGACGGCGGGCCTCGACGACGAGAAGGCGATCGTCGATGCGATAATGAGGAACCTGCCGAGATCGGGGCTGAAGTACGCGGTGAAGGCGTGGGACGTACTGAGGATGCTGGTCCAGGGCGGCGGGATGTGCGGCGGATGGGGCAAGATGTTCCAGGCCATGGCCGCCTCCCAGGGCGTTTCGTTGGAGCGGCGAGCCTTCTCGCTGCAGCAGCTCCCACAGGCGGGCCTGGGCGGCAAGATGACGTGGAGCGGCGTGGTCATTCGTAGGGGAGGCATCAATCGCGTGGAGCCAGCGGGCGGGAGCGCCTCGCGAACCTTCGACGATATTGTCTTGAAGCCCGACGCCCGACCCACCGTGGCAATGGTGGCAGACACGCGCTATTGCTTCGGGGATGGTCACGTGTTCAACGTCCTGCGGCATCGGAAGTCGTGGTATCTCTACGACCCGAGCTTCCTGATGGGGCCGATCCGGCTCGACAGGCAGTTGCCGAAGCTGGACGGTAACCAACTGAGGGACGTCGCCGGCATGGGCAACTTCTACCGGGACTACTTGAGCAGGACCGTCGACTTCATGCGTGGCACCCTGCAGTGGGGTTCGCAGGGGCCTGCGGCCAAGGATGTGACCGTTCCCATCGCGCTTCTGAACTCTCCCGGCACGCTGTCGTTCTACCTGTTCTGAGGCCACGTGCATGGCGGAAGAGCACGCGTTCATCAACCGGCTGGTCAGTCCCGGTTTCAAGTCGAGAGTCTACGGCTGGGGCCGGATCGTGATGGAGATGGATAGGGTCACCGGGAGGTCCTGCCCGGCGTCCGAGGATTCGCTGCGCAGGGTGCTTGGGTCCAGCACTGAGATTCGCCTGCTTGCCGGTTCGGACCTTCCTCACGTGATGGCGCCGTTGCAGTCATTGCAGGTGCAGGCGATCCAGGCGCTGGCGGCCTGGGGGCCGAAGCATCGTGCGGTCATTGAGGAGTTCGCGGAGAACACAGAATCGGAGACGCTCGAGTTGATCGCCCGTTCCTGCCTCAAGCGGCGGCGGGGGGCGAAGCGCCCCTGACGGGACGCACCGACGCGAACGGCCCTAGATCGTTGTGGTGATGCGCAAGCGGAGGGCGGGGCACTCGAACCCTCGATCACTCCTGGTGGTCGTTGGACGGACGCCGAAACGCCAAGGGGATTGAGTGCCGGAGGCGCCGGGGCGGCCGTCCGCCGCTGCGAGGTGAAGGGTCGCCAGCACGGAGGCGTTCGGTATCCCTCGGCGGTCGTGGTTGACCGCATCCCGCCACGCCTGTTGCGCGACGCACACGTTGCGTTCGCGCGACAACCCTTCCTTCATTCCGGCCCGCAGAACTGGGACACGGCGGATGTTCGCTCAGCACCAAACGGTGCGCGTTTGTCAATCACATATACGACCACGACACTCGTAATTACACGGCGCACCGTCTGGCGCGGGTTTTGAAACGCGGCTCACTTGATTCCATCTGTTAAGGAAAGCGTCCGGCGTGCTTCAGCGGTCCCTGTCCCGGCCTGGCTCCCGCTTTCCCCTCTTCGTGCGTTGCGCCGTGGGGGCGATTGTCGTCGCCCTCTCCGGCCTGACGGCGACCTGCAAGCTCGAGGACCTGGTGCGGTCGAACCCGCTGAGCGTCCTGGAGCTGGCGCCGGCGGCGCTCGTGGATTCGGCGCGGACGGGCAGCACGGCGCCGCGGGTCACGCGGGTCGCGCTCGTGATCGGCGACGTGGCGGTCCCCTGGACGCTCCGGACGGTGCGGGGGAGTTCCTGGCTCCGTCCGCTGGCGAGCAGCGGCACCGCCCCCGACACCCTCGGCATCTCCCTCGAGCCGACCGGCCTGGCGGCCGGCGTCTACCGGGATACGCTCGTTTTCGCCGCCGCAGGGCCCGCCGCCACGCCGGTGTCCCTGCCCGTCGAGTTCCGCATCACGGGCTGCGCCGTCACGGATCTCGCCCCGGGCGGCACCATCGCCGATTCCCTGACGAGCGCCGACTGCGGGTCTCCGCACCACGCCGGCCGCTTCGCCAGACTCTTCCGCGTGCAGGCGGCCGCGAACGACTCGCTCTCGTTCCGGATGGGCTCGGCCGCGTTCGACGCCTACCTGGTCCTCGACACCGGCTCGGCGACGGCCGGCGTGCCGTCCCTCGCCGAGAACGACGCCTGCCGCCCGGGCCGCCAGGACGCGTGCCTGCTGTACCAGCGCTCGCCGAGTGCCGTGACCTACCTGATCGAAGCGACGAGCGCCGCGGCCGGTGCGACGGGACCGTTCACGCTCTCGGTCTCGCGCCCCCGGCCCCCTGCGGCACCCGACACGCTCGCGCAGCTGGCGACCGATCTCGTCACCGCCGTGCCCGTCGGTGGCACGCTGGCTGTGGACAGCGTCGCGATGCGGGCCTGGGCCACCGATCCCGATGAGGACTCCGTCCGGCTCGACGTGGAGGTGCGACCGGTCGGGGCCGCGTTCACGGGGACCCCCGTGGCATCGGGCCCGTTCTTCGCGTCGGGCTCGCGTGCCGCCGTGGTGGTGGGCGGGCTCGCGAACGGCACCGCCTTCCACTGGCAGGTGCGCTCCGTGGACCGGACCGGCCGCACGAGCGCGTGGAGCCTGTTCGGCCCCGGCACCCCGGACTTCCGCGTCTCGGTCCCGCACCCGCCCGACCCGCCGGCGAACCTGGCGCAGCTGCGAAGCGACGGGGTCACCGCCATAGGCACCGGCGCGACGACCGTCGAGCCGACGGTGCTCGTCCGGGCGCTGCTCACCGATCCCGATTCGGGCGACCAGGTCCGGCTCGAGGTCGAGGTCCAGCCGGTCGGCACGACGTTCACGAACGCGGCGTCCGCCTCGAGTCCACCGGTGCCGAGGGGGAGCGTGGCGACCGCCACCATCGCCGGCCTCCTCGACAACGTGGCGTACCACTGGCAGGCGCGGGCGGTGGATCAGACGGGTCGCGCCAGCGCCTGGACGCCATTCGGCGGGAACCTCGAGTCGGCGCCGGACTTCCGCGTGGCCATCGCGCCGTCGCGGCTCGCGGTCCTGACCCAGCCGGGGACGACCGGCGCGGGCGGCGCCATCGCGCCCGCGGTGCGCGTGGCAGCGCAGGACGCGTCGGGCAACACGCTCGCCTCCTTCACCGGTAGCATCGCGGCGGCCCTCGGTGCGAACCCAGTGGGCGGGACCCTGTCGGGGACGGCATCGACGCCGGCGGTCGCGGGGATCGCCACCTTCTCGAATCTGCACATCGACCGGGCCGGCGCCGGCTACACCCTGCTCCTCAGCGCCGGGGCGCTCAGTACGACCACCGCGGCATTCGCCGTCACGCCGGGTGCCGCCGCGGGGCTCACCTTCACGGTCCAACCCACGGGCACGAGTGCGGGGACGCCGATCGCGCCCGCGGTCCAGGTCACCGCTCGCGACACGCTCGGCAACCTGGCGACCGGCTTCACGGACACCGTGCGACTGGCGATCGGGAGTGGAACGGGTAAGGCGGGCGCGCACCTCGTCGGCACCGCGAACGCGGCGGCGGTGGCCGGCGTGGCGACGTTCGGCACGCTGAGCGTCGACAGTGCGGGGATGGGCTACACCCTGAGGGCCAGCGCGACGGGACCGGCCGGCGCGACGAGCGCCGCGTTCGACGTGACCGCGGGGGCGATCTCGGCGGCGCGGTCGGTGGTGACGGTGTCGAGCGCCACGGTCGCGTCAGGTGGGACCGTGACGCTGACGCTCCAGGCGAAGGATGCGCTCGGCAACAAGCTCGCGGCCGGCGGCTCGGCGGTCGTCTTCACCGCGAGCGGGGGCACAAGCACGGGGATGATCGGCGTCACGACCGACCGCGGGGACGGGACATACACCGCGGTCTTCAGCGGAGTGACGGCGGGGACGGCGACGACGATCGGCGCGACGATCGGCGGCGTGGCGGTCACCAGCGCGCTGCCGACGGTGACGGTGACGGCCGGGGCCGTGTCCGCCTCGCAGTCGAGCGTGGTGGTGGCACCGACCGCGATCTCCGCGGACGGCAGCGCGACGACGATCACGGTGACCGCCAAGGACGCGCAGGGCAACGCGATCACCGGGGCGACGGTGGTCCTCGCCGCGACGGGCACGGGCAACACGCTGACCCAACCTGTGGGGACGACTAACGCCAGCGGGGTGGCGACGGGGACGCTGAGCTCGACCGTCGCCGAAGCGAAGACGGTCTCCGCGACGATCAACGGCGTGGCGATCACTCAGACTGCCAGTGTGACCATCATCGCGGGCGCGATCGCGGCCGGCCAGTCGGTGGTGACGGTCTCGAGCGGGACGGTGGCGTCGGGCGGCACGGTCACGCTGACGCTCCAGGGGCGCGACGCGAGCGGGAACGCTCTCGCGACGGGCGGCGCGACAGTGGTGTTCAGCGCGAGCGGCGGGACGAGTACCGGCACGATCGGGACGATGACCGACCGCGGCGACGGGACCTATACCGCGGTCTTCACCGGGGTGACGGCGGGCACGGCGACGACGATCCACGCGACGGTGAACGGCGGGGCGGTGACGACCGTGCTGCCGACGGTGGTGGTGGGGGTGGGGGCGGTCTCGGCGGCGCTCTCGACAGTGGCGGTGGCCCCCGGCTCCATCACGGCGGACGGTAGCACGAGCACGATCACCGTCACGGCGAAGGATGGCAGCGGCAATCCGCTCGCTGGCGCGACGGTGGTGCTGGCGGCGACGGGGACGGGCAACACGCTGACGCAGCCGGCGGGGACGACGAATGCGAGTGGGGTGGTGACGGGGACGCTGAGCTCGACGGTGGCGGAGGGGAAAACCGTCTCGGCGACCATCAACACGGTTGCGCTGACCGGGACGGCGGCAGTGACGGTGACGGTGGGGGCGGTGTCGGCGTCGCAGTCGACGGTCGTGGCGGCGCCGGAGACGATCGCGGCGGATGGCAGCACCAGCACCATCACGGTGACGGCGAAGGACGGGCACGGGAATCCGCTGGCCGGGGCGACGGTGGTCCTGGCGGTGACGGGGACGGGGAACACGCTGACGCAGCCGGTGGGGACCACGAACGCGAGCGGCGTCGCGACCGGGACGCTGAGTTCGGCGGTGGGCGAGGCGAAGACCGTCTCCGCCACGATCAACGCGGTGGCGATCAGCGCGACGGCGGCGGTGATGGTGACGGCGGGCGCGGTCTCGGCCACGCAATCGACGGTCGTGGCGGCGCCGACGTCGATCGCGGCGGACGGCAGCACCAGCACGATCACCGTGACGGCAAAGGATGGGCACGGGAATCCGGTTAGTGGCGCGACGGTGGTCCTGGCGGCGACGGGGACGGGGAACACGCTGACGCAGCCGGTGGGGACGACGAATGCCAGTGGGGTGGCGACGGGGACGCTCAGCGCCACGGTGGCCGAGGGCAAGACGGTGTCGGCGACCATCAACACGGTTGCGCTGACCGGGACGGCGGCAGTGACGGTGACGGCGGGGGCGGTGTCGGCGTCTCAGTCGACGGTGGTGGCGGCGCCGACGTCGATCGCGGCGGACGGGAGCACCTCGACGATCACGGTGACGGCGAAGGATGGCCACGGGAATCCGCTCGCTGGCGCGACGGTGGTCCTGGCGGTGACGGGGACGGGGAACACGCTGACGCAGCCGGGGGGGACGACGAACGCGAGCGGCGTGGCAACGGGCACGCTGAGCTCGACGGTGGCGGAGGGCAAGACCGTCTCCGCCGCGATCAACGCGGTGGCGATCGCCCAGACCGCGACGGTGACCGTCACGCCTGGGCCGATCTCGAGCAGCGGGTCGGTCGTCTCGGTCTCCGCCGGGACCGTGATCTCGGGTGGTTCCGTGACGCTGTCGCTCGAGGGGCGCGACGCCCACGGCAACGCCGTGACCACCGGCGGTGCGACGGTGGTGTTCACTGCCACGGGCGGCACCAGCACCGGGTCCATCGGCAGCACGCTCGACAACGGCCATGGTGCCTACGCCGCCACTTTCACCGGTGTCGTGGCCGGCACCGCGACAACGATCGGGGCGACGATCGGCGGCCAGTCCGTGACCGGCTCCTTGCCGACGATCACCGTGACGCCGGGTGCGGCCCGGCAGTTGGCGTTCACCACCCAACCCGCCAATACGACGGCAGGCAGCGGCTTCGCGGTCGCGGTGACGGTGCGGGACTCGCTGGGGAACGTCGCGACCGGGTTCGGCGGCAGTGTGGGTGTGGCGATCACGCCAGGGACGGGCACGTCCGGCGCCACGCTGCTTGGGACCACCAGCGGGCTGGCCGCCAGCGGCATCGCCACGTTCTCCGGGCTGCACATCGATAGTGCGGGAACGGGCTACACCCTGACCGCGACGTCGGCAGGCTTGCCAAGCATGGCGAGCACGGCGTTCACCGTCGCGGCTGGAGCGGCGGCGCTCCTCACCAAGCGCTCGGGAGACAATCTCACCGGGCCGGTGGGGACGGCGCTGGGCACGCCGCACGTCGTGCGCGTGAGCGACGCCCATGGGAATCCGGTCGCGGGTGTTTCCGTGGTCTGGGCCGCGGGACGCGGCGGCGGCTCGGTGACCCCGACGTCCGCGACGACCGATGCGACCGGTCTGGCGTCCACACTGCGGACCCTCGGCGACACCGCGGGGGCGCAGACCACGACGGCCACCGTGAGCCTGAGTGGCGTGCCGACGACGGTCACCTTCGATGTCGCCGCCACCGTTGGCGGCGCGTCGCAACTCGCGCTCGCGGGCGGCAACCTCCAGGCCGACACGGTCGGTGCCACGCTCGCGACCCCACTCGCGGTGCGGGCGGCTGACACGTTCAACAACCCCGTGGCTGGCGTGTTGATCACCTGGTCGGTGCTGGGCGGTGGTGGCTCGGTCAGCCCGACGACGTCCCTCACCGACGCCGCCGGCGTGGCGACGACGCACTGGACGCTGGGCACGGCGGTGACGTCCACCGACAGCACCGGGACGGTCAGCGCTTCGGGACCGGGCTCCCCCGTCATCTTCGTGGCGACGAGGCGCCCGGGGGCGGTGTCCGCGGCGCAGTCGACGGTGGTGGCGGCGCCGACGTCGATCGCGGCCGACGGCAGCACCTCGACCATTGCGGTGACGGCCGAGGATGCCCACGGCAATCCGATCAGCGGGGCGACGGTGGTGCTGGCGGCGACGGGGACGGGGAACACGCTGACGCAGCCAGGGGGCACGACGAACGCGAGCGGGGTGGTGACCGGCACCCTGAGCTCGACGGTGGCCGAGGGGAAGACGATCTCGGCCACGATCAACACCGTGGCGATCACGGAGACGGCGGCGGTGACGGTGACGGCGGGGGCGGTGTCGGCGGCGCAGTCGACGGTCGTGGCGGCGCCGACGTCGATCGCGGCCGATGGCA
>Ga0209777_10000587_pt1 | contig 58798 bp, 54 predicted proteins | sample FrelakmetHBP12HB_FD_187147 | JGI IMG/M metagenome (GOLD analysis project Ga0209777, IMG submission 187147) | Freshwater lake sediment microbial communities from the University of Notre Dame, USA, for methane emissions studies -HBP12 HB (SPAdes)... | ecosystem: Environmental > Aquatic >...
CGAGCCGGTCCCGGCGTGCCGATTGGAGGCTGGCGGTCTTGAATCGCGTGGTCGGCTCCATCACTCGCAACCGCAGGTCGAAGTGGCTACCGCATGCCGGCCCAGGGTGCCGGCATGCAGACTTCCAAACGCGCATACGGCCGCAGCGGCTCGACCGTGCTGCGCTGTAGGTATCGGCAGCGCGACTCGCAGTCTCAGGCGTTTCCGGCCCATATTTGGTTCCGATTCGGTACCGTACGAATACCTGCCTGGGAGATCCGATGCGACTGCAAAACTTCGCCCTCGAGCGGTTCTTCGCCCGATGGGAGTTCAAGGCCGAGCTGCTCCTGTGCGCCTCGGACGTCGAAGGCTGGCCGATGGGCGACCTGCTCGCTCTGGCCGACGAGGATGGCCGGCGGCGATGGGCGGATCTGCGTCTCGGCTACACGGAGTCGCCGGGCGATCCGGCCCTCCGGGCAGAGATCGCCGGGCTCTACGAGCGGGTCACGCCGGACGATGTGCTGGTCTTCGCCGGAGCCGAGGAGGCGATCTTCACGCTCCACAACGTGCTCCTCGGGCCCGGCGACCACGCGATCGTGGTCCGGCCGGCCTACCAGTCGCTGGCCGAGGTGGCCCGGTCGGCCGGGGCGGATCTCACGCGCGTGGCTTTGCGCGAGGCCGACGGCTGGCGGCTCGATGTAGATGAGGTCCGGGCGGCCCTGCGTCCCAACACGAGGCTGATCCTGGTCAACGAGCCGCACAACCCCACGGGCTCGTTGAGCGATCGGGCGACCTTCGACCGACTCGTCGAGCTGGCGGCCGAGTCCGGCGCGCGGCTCGTCGTGGACGAGGTCTATCGATTCCTGGAGTTCGATCAGGCCGAGAGGCTGCCTGCGGGCACCGACACCGCCCCGACCGGCGTCAGCATCGGCGTCATGTCCAAGTCGTTCGCCCTGGCCGGACTCCGCATCGGTTGGGTCGCAACGCGGGACCGCGCCCTGCTGGCACGACTGGCGGCGTTCAAGGACTACACCACGATCTGCAACTCGGCCCCAGCCGAGGTTCTTGCGCTGATCGCGCTGCGGGCTCGCGATCGTGTCCTATCCCGCAACCGAGCCATCGTCGAGACCAACATGCCCCTCCTGGACGCGTTCTTCGAGCGCTGGGCGGGAACCTTCGAGTGGGTCCGGCCGCGCGGCGGCAGCATCGGCTTCCCGCGCCTCGTCCGCAACCTGCCGATCGACCGATTCGCCGAGGACCTCGTCGCCGCGACGGGCACGCTCATCCTGCCCGGCACGATGTTCGCCGACGCCGGCAATCACTTCCGCGTCGGGTTCGGGCGGACGAACATGCCGGCGGCCCTGGAGCGACTGGGGTCGTACGCGGCTCGAACGTTCCGATAGCGCGCCGCTCCGTCGGCGGGCTGTCCCAGGTTTGTGCGTCAGGCCCATCGCCAGAATCGGCACCGATCCGGCGGCCGGCGACCCACGCTGCGCACCGTCCGCGACCGGCTGTCGGGGAGCCGCCTGTGGGCCTAGTATTCGAGCGGCGGGCCTGCGTCGGGCGCCTGCTCCGACTTCTTCATGCCGGGAGGCTTGCGATGGTGATGAACATCGGATTCGGAGTCCTTGGCGGGCACAGCGGCTCCGGCCCGTCGCCCTTCGACGCGCTCAACGGCCCGCGGCTGGCCGGCCCGGAGGGAAGCCATCCACTCCACTCGGTCGCCGCCGAGGAGCTCCTGCGGCCCACCGACGGCGCGCTGGCCGGCGAGATCACGCTCGATCATCCCGCCCGCGTCGGAGACGGCATTACCGGGCACATCAAGTTCACGGCGACCAAAGCCATCTCGTCGCGCAAGGCCTATCTGCGGCTCGTCGGGTTGAGGCTGGACGAGGTGCGCCGCTCGGAGGAGCACCGCAACTCCAAGGGCGAGGTCATCTACACCGAACGCTGGGTCGAGACCAGCGGCAATCTCTTCTCCCACGACGCCTTCCTGGAGCCGCCGATCCCGACGAACCTCGCCGCCGGCGAGACGTGGGAGGCGGGTTTCGCCGTCCCGGCGCCGCAACTCGGGCCGCCATCGGCCCACCTGGGCGAGTCGATCATCGCCTGGGCCCTCGAGGTCCGTTGGGACATCGCGATGGGCTCGGACCATTTCCTGGCCGCCTTCATGCCGCTGGCTCAGCACCCCGATCTCCTGCGCGCCGGCGTCGGCAAGCAGGGTGGCGCCAGCCTCATGGCCGGGGTCTCCGTCGGCGACGCCACGATAAGCGTGGAATCGCCGCTCCCCGTCCCGTCCGGCCAGGAGGTCGTCGTCAAGGTGAGCTGGCCCTCGGCGCCGCAGGGCCAGGGCGCGCGGATCGAGCTCCACCGCCGCACCAACGCCCCCAACGGCGTGGAAGGGATTCTCGCCTCGGAGCCGGTGTCGCCGGGAGACGTGCTGAGCGGCGCCGCGGAGGCGCGGCTGCTCGTGCCGGCGGGTTCGGCGCCCTCCTTCGACGGTGCAGGCCTCGAGATCGACTACGTGATCCGAGTCCTGGTGGACCGCCGCTTCCGCCCCGACGCCGCCATCGAGAGGCCGCTCGGCATCGTCTGAGCGGCGGCCGCGGGCCGGACCGCCCGGCGCGCCACCATGGTAGGCGGCCGCGGGTCGGGGTCGGCGCGACCCTCGCCTGGACCGCTCCGCGCAACCGCCGTTGACTCGTTCCCGCCCGGACCGTACTTTGCCGGTGGGTTATATAACCAAGTAGCTAAGCGAGCAATGAACACCCACCGTCCCGACCCCCTGAGCGCCACCTTCTCGGCTTTGGCCGATCCAACGCGGCGGGCCATCCTGGCCCGACTCGCGCTCGGAGAGGCAACGGTCACGCAGCTCGCCGCCCCATTCGAGATGAGCCTCCCCGGCGTTTCCAAGCACCTCCGCGTGCTGCAGCGAGCCGGACTCATCGAGCAGGGCCGCGATGCCCAGTGGCGTCCGTGCCGGCTCGAGGCCGAGCCGCTTCGAAACGTCGCCGCCTGGGTCGAGCAGTACCGCCGCTTCTGGGAGGAGAGCTTCGACCGGCTCGACGACTACCTCCGGGAACTCCAAGCACAGGAGAACGAATCGTGACAACGCAAACCCCCAGCGCCGCCACTGCAGGGCAGACGATCGCCAATCGCATGACGCTCACGCTCGTCTCCGATCGAGAGATCGCGGTCACCCGCGCCTTCGATGCGCCGCGGAGCCTCGTGTTCGAGGCCTGCAACGACTGCGAGCACATGAAGAACTGGTGGGGCCCGCGCGGCTTCGACCTGATCGAATGCACCATGGACCTGCGACCTGGCGGCAAGTACCGCTTCGTCCAGAAGGCTCCCGACGGCTCGATCCACGGCTTCAATGGCGTCTACCGCGAGATCTCCGCACCCGAACGGATCGTCTTCACACAGATCTACGAGCCGATCCCGGGCCAGGTGGTGGTCGTCACCACGACGCTCACCGAGACGGACGGCAAGACCGCCCTTTCTCAGAACCTGCTCTTCAGTTCCAAGGAAGCTCGCGACGGCATGGTCGCCTCCGGCATGGAGCGCGGCGAGGCCGAGAGCTTCGAGCGCCTCGACGAGCTGCTCGCCGGGCTTCTCGACAGTGCAGGGTCGGGCTCGGCGACGGGCACGGCAGCCAACCAGATGGTCGTCACCCGCGAGTTCGACGCGCCGCGCGACCTCCTCTGGAAGGCCTGGACCGAGCCCGACCGCCTGGCCCGTTGGTGGGGCCCTCCCGGCAGCGCGATCGAGGTCGCCAGGCTCGATCTGCGCCCGGGCGGCGTCTTCCACTACAGCATGAAGACACCCAACGGCCCGCTGATGTGGGGCCTGTTCGCCTACCGCGAGGTCGTGCCGACGGAGCGGATCGTGTTTGTCAACTCCTTCTCCGATGCGGCCGGCGGGCTGACTCGCAATCCCTGGATCGCCACGTGGCCGCTGGAGATCCTCAACACGCTGACTCTCACCGAGCACGGCGGCAAGACGACCCTGACCCTCCGCGGCGGTCCCATCAACGCCACGGCGGAGGAACTCCAGGCATTCGAAGCAGGGCGAGCCGGAATGCAGGGAGGCTTCGCCGGGACTTTCGAGAAGCTGGACCGCTACCTCGCGGAGGCGCTCGCCCGCGCCTGACCCCACCAGAGTAAGAGCGGCCGTCGGGCATCGACCCGGCGGCCGCTTTCCGATTCGCGCTCGGTGCGGTTCGTTCGGCCGTTCAGGCCTTTTCAGCCGGGCCCGGCGGCCCTCCCGTAAGTCCTCTCGGCGCGCTCGACATCTGCATTCTGGGGCTATCACAACGATATCTATGTGATATCATGCCGGCGTGAACCTGAAAGGAGGCTCCACTTCCATGATCAAGGAGAAGCCGGCATTCGCGCTGCCGGGCTGGGCTGCTTTGTTTGCGCTGATAGTTGTGTCCGTCGCGATGACCGTCGGGTTCGTCGCGTTGGGGGTGCTCGATCCCACGTTCATCGGGGACCAATGGGTCTTCTTCACCGTGATGGTGATCGTGTACCTGCTCCACTGGATCCTGTACGGAGGCTTCACGGCCGTCGCGCCGAACCAGGCCCGCGCCATCGTCCTGCTCGGCAAGTACAAGGGCACGATCAAGGACCAGGGCTTCTGGTGGGTCAACCCGTTCGCGTACCCGCGCAAGAAGATCTCCGTCAAGATCCGCAACTTCGAGAGCGCCCGCCTCAAGGTCAACGACCACGACGGCAACCCGATCGAGATAGCGGCGGTCGTCGTGTGGAAGGTCGTGGAGACGGCCGAGGCGCTGTTCGAGGTCGATGACTACGAGCAATTCCTGAAGGTCCAGACCGAGGCCGCCATCCGCAACGTCGTCACTTCCTACCCGTACGACTCCCACGTCGACGGCGAGATCTCGCTGCGAGGCAACCCGCACGAGATCGGCGAAAAGGTCTCGACCGAGATCCAGAGTCGCCTGACGAAGGCCGGGATCGAGATCATGGACGCTCGGATCAGCCACCTGGCCTATGCCCCGGAGATCGCCAACGCGATGCTCCGCCGCCAGCAGGCCAACGCCGTCATCGCGGCCCGGACCCGGATCGTGGAAGGCGCCGTGAGCATGGTGGAGATGGCCCTCGAGCAGCTGAGCGCAAAGAAGATCGTCAACTTGGACGAGGAGCGCAAGGCGGCCATGGTCAGCAACCTGCTGGTCGTTCTGTGCAGCGAGCACGAGACCCAGCCGGTCGTCAACGCCGGAACCCTCTACCAGGGATGAGCGGCGTTCTGCGAATTCGCAGGGGCCCGAGGCGGCCGGCGGCAGCCGGCCGCCCACTCCCCAGAGGTCGCTGAGATGGCCGAGCGCGTCCCGTTCCTGTTGAGACTCGACCCGGAGGTCCTCGCCGCCCTGCGGAGGTGGGCCGGCGACGACCTCCGGAGTCTCAACGCCGAGATCGAGTTCCTGCTGCGTCGCTCCCTGCAGACCGCGGGCCGGCTGCCCGCCGGTCGGGCTGGGGAGACCGTGGACGAGGCCCCGCCGGCCGAGGCGTAGGGCAGCGCCACTCGTGCCGGGTCGGTACCAGTGACGGCCGCGCATGGGCCGAAAGGGCCCGTTGGCAATTCCGCCTGGGAGCGTATGGTCGGGGTGCGTGCGCCCCTCCCAATGGGCAGGGCGACATGCCTCTGGGCAGGAGTACCGAGAGATGGTGAAGCGCACGACGATTGCGTCGGTCGCCGGCACGGCGGCGTTGATCCTGGCCGTTTCGTCGTGGGCTCCCGCGCAGGCGACCACGACCTCAGGCTCCGGCGGAGACAACGCCGTGCCCGCGGTGGTCGTCATCGATCCGAGTCCATCCCCCACGCCGACGCCGACCAAGCCGCCGACGCCGAAGCCGACCAAGAAGCCGACGCCGAAGCCGACGCCCACTCCGACGCCGACTCCCACACCGACCCCCGAGCCGACGGCCGTGCCGACACCGGAGCCAACTCCGGCGCCGACCGCCACTCCGGCCCCGACGCCCGCGCCCACTCCGGCGTCGACGCCCGCGCCCAGCCCCTCACCGGTAGAGCTATCCGACGCGGCTCGCGGCTCGAGTGTCCCGCCGTTGCCCGTCGTTGGAGGCGGCATCGCCGGTGCCGGCCTGCTCGCCGGCGGTCTGTGGTTCCTGCTCCTGCGACGACGCAAGAGCGAAAGCCAACCGGACTAGCGGCGACCGGGGCCCCTGATCCGCAACCGCGGCGCCCGACAGGCTAGCCGGCCGCAGGTTCTACATCGGGCGCAGCATTGGACGCAGCCGCGGCAAGAGTGACCGCGCTATCGGCCATGACGGCCAGGGCGTCGAATGAATCCTTTGCCGCGAAGGCAGGGTCTATCTCCGCCTGAAACAGGATCCCGAGCACATTTCGGCGAGAAGTTCGTCGCCGTCATCGGCTCCCTGGGCAATTCCGAGGGCGAAGCCGGGGAGCTCGCCAAGGGCCTGCTGCCCGACGTGCTCGCCTACGACCCGTCCGCACCGGGCGGCTCTACCTGGTCGGGAGGAGCCGGCCTGCCGTCAGGCGGCGGCGTCGGCCTCGATGATCAGCCTGCGGCTGTGGGCGGTGCCGGACAGCGTCGAGAGGAACCGCACGATCGTGCTTCCGCTCGGTTCGGTGCGGGAAGTGCACTCCAGCCAGATCCCGTCTTCGCGCCCGACGGGGCTCATTGGCTGTCCGCAAACGCAGAAAGGCATGAGGCGCTCGGCATACTCGATGCGCTTGAGCGCATTCAGATTCTCGGTTGGTGTCATTGTGGATTCTCCTTGCCTGGATACGATCCGTTCCGTATCATAACGGAATGACCGGCCTTTATCAAGACGCTCCGTATCGCAACTCGCCGGGCGGGATGCCGCCGGCCGCGACCGCAGGTGCGCACAGGGGCCGGCCGCGAAGCGACAGGGTCCACCGGGCGATACTCGACGCCGCCCGGGAGTTGCTCATCAAGGACGGCTACACCCGGCTTCGCCTGGAGCACGTCGCCGCTCAGGCCGGCGTGGGCAAGGCGACGATCTACCGCCGCTGGCCATCGAAGGAGGCTCTCGCCCAGGCGCTCCTGGCCGATCTGGCCGCGCCGCACATCGCCATCGAGGAGACGGGCGACACGCGCGAGGAGATGCTCGCAGCTGTGATGAATCCCCTGCTGGCCGTCACCGAGTCCGAGTTCGGCCCCGTCATCCGCGCCTTGCTCTCGCAGATCGCCACGAACCCCGCGCTTGGAGACCCCTTTCGGGCAACGGTCGTGCAGGCCAGACGCGAAGAGATCGCCCGGATGATCGCCCGCGGCGTCGAACGCGGCGACCTGTGCCCGGACGCGGACGCCGATATCGCCACCGAACTGCTCGTCGGCCCGGTCTATTTCCGCCTGATGTTTGGCGGCGAACTCAACCGCGAGTTTGCCGAGCGCGTCGTCGACAACGTGATGAGCGGATACAGGGCAGCCGGCCGGGACACCAAGTAGGGGCCGAACTAGCGGTAGACGCCGTATTCCTTGGTGAAGTCGATCATCGCCTTGAGGTTCTCGGGCTTTGCCTCGTCGAGCATGAAGGCGGAGTCCATGATGTAGCCGCCGTTCCTTCCGAGGGTATCGATGAGCCGCTTGGAAGTGGCGCGGACATCGTCCGGGGTCCCGCCGAGGAGCTGGATGTTGGGGACGTTGCCCATGAGGCAGACCGTTCCGCCGAGCACGTCGTAGGCCTTCTCGGGGTCCGTCGAGGACAGGTGATAGATCATCTTGCCCTTGGGGACGTCCACGATGTGCTCCAGCCTGCTCTCGAAGTCGGCCTCCCAGTACACGACCGGTGTGATGCCCTTCTCCACGAGCGCGAGCAGCCCCTCGCGGAAGTAGGGCCAGTAGAACTCCTTGAACTGGGCGTCGGACATGAAGTCCCGCGTCGCCTTGTGGACCCAGACCCAGACCAGCGGAAGCCGCGACCCGGCCGCGCCCTCGCCGTACTCGACGAAAATGCGGGTCGCAACCTTGAGCGCGTCGTGGAGCTTGGACGGCCGGCGACGCATGTCGGCCAGGATGTTTGCCGTGCCGCGCAGCGTGTCCCCGAGGATATCGAACGGCGGCCAGTCCCAGCCCGCGTAGGCGATTGGGTTGCCCCTGGCCTCGGTCTCGGCGGCGTACTGCCCGAGCGAGCCGAACCACTCGTCCATTTGCTCGCCGGCCTTCACGACCAGCTCCAGCGTTCGGCGCATCTCCGGCGACGCGAAGGGCCCAAGGCCCATCCATCCACTCCACATGAACCTGCGCCACGGGGTGATCTTGCCGAAGCCGTCCATGCCGGCGAACTGCCGGGGAGCCCAGGTCCGCAGCATGAAGTCAGATGGGTCGGTGATGAAGTCGTCGTATTCCTCCGCCTTCATGTACTCGCCTTCCACGTACTGGTACATGGCATCGTCCGGCAGGCCGTGGCCGGGCCAGCGGAAGGCCCGGTAGCCAAGCGTTTCCATGGCGGCCGCCGGGTAGGCGAGGACCGGGCCGAAGTCCAGATCCGGCTGGAAGTGGTCCTGGAAGGCGTGGCAAGCCGCGCGCGCCGCGGCGTAGTCGTTCATCGCCGTGCGCATGTCGATACCCGCGAAGGTATACGGGTATTTCTGGTACGGCCCGAAGACGGGTACCCGATCCGGCACTCGCAGGGCGATGGCGTCCTGCACCCGCTTGATCCGCGCTTCGAACTGTTCGGCCGGGGTCTGCTCGGTCATCGTGCTACCTCCCTCGTCCGTCCCGGTTATGCCGTCCAGCCGGTCGCGAGCCGCACGGCTGCCTGGGCATCCGAGCCGTAAGCGTCGGCGCCGACGTAGTCGGCCACACTCTGGTCCATGATCGCTCCGCCGATCATGATCTTGACCGAGTTGCGCAGCCCCGCGGCCGCCAGCGCGTCGACGGTCGCGCGCATCTGGTCGAACGCGAGCGTGAGGAAACCGGACAGGCCCACCACGGCCGGCTGCGTCTCCCGCACCTTGTCAACGAACACGGCCGCCGGGACGTCTACCCCGAGGTCAATGACCTCGAAGTTGTTGACGTCGAGCATGAAGATGACGATGTCCTTGCCGATGTCGTGGATATCGCCCTCGACCGTCCCGATCACGACCTTGCCCCTCGTGGCGCGGCCGGCGGCGCGCTCCACGAGCTTCGGCTTCACGAGCGCCGCGACCTCCTTCATGAGATCGCCGGCGATGATCAATTCCGGCAGGAAATACTCCTTGGCCTCGTAGCGGGTACCGACCAACAGGAGTGCCTCCTTCGTCGCGTCGAGGATGTCCTGGGGATCCGCTCCGGCATCCAGCATGGCGCGGACGAGGCGGATCGCTTCTTCCTCCTCCATGTCGGCAACGGCCGCTATGAACTCGTCTCGCATAGATCGGTCTCCTTCGAGCCGGAGGCTGGCGTGTTGAGCACGGACCGCCCTGGATGCCGCACTCTGCAAGTCTGATCGAGGCCCGTGAGCCTCGCCTGGTGCGCCATGGTAAGCCGCGCTACTGCCTCGATCAGGCGCCGGAATACCAGTTTCCTCCGTTCGTCGCCGATCTGCGCCGGCGCCGCCGCGCACGGCGCAGTGTCAGGCCGGCCGGGCGGCCGGAGCCGGGCCGACTGCAGGGGCAGGGACCGGGCCCAGTAGACCGGCCCGGAAGGCTCGCGTATAACCGAGGCAGTGGCGGTCTCGCCCCAGAAGCAGCTCGGTGGCAATCAGCGCCGCTTTGAGCTCGCGGTCGAGCGGATCGAGGATGGCGCAGTCGAGGCCGGCGGAGATGGCAAGGGTCAGGTAGGTCCTGTTGACCAGGCCTCGGGCCGGCAGGCCGAACGAGACGTTGGACAGGCCCGACGTCATGTGCGCGGCAGGGTATTCCGCCCGAACTGCGCGCATTGTGGCGAGGGCGATCTGGGCGCTTTCGACGTTCGTGGCGATGGCCATGACCAGCGGGTCGATGTAGACCCTGTCGTCGGGGATGCCGGCGCCGCGGGTCGCTTCCACGAGGCGCCTGATGACCTCGAGGCGGTCGTCGATCCCGGTCGGGATGCCTTTCTCGTCGAGTGCGAGCGCGACCACCGGGCAGCCGTTCGCAGCGGCCAGCGGCAGGACTCCCGCGAGCCTCGCCGACTCTCCGCTGATCGAGTTGACGAGCGGAGTCTTCCTCGTATGCGGGAGTGCGGCCGCAAGAGCGAGCGGGTTGGCCGTGTCGATGGAGACCGGAACGTCGACGGCGCCCTGAACGGTTTCGACGAGCCAGACCAGGTCGTCGGGCTCGCGGTTCGGGTGAGTGCCGGCGTTGACGTCGATCCAGGTCGCCCCCGCCGCGGCCTGGCGCGTCGCAAGGTCCGCGATGAACGCGGAGTTGCGCTCCAGGACCGCCGCCCCAACGGACTTGCGAGTGCCGTTGATCTTCTCGCCGATGATCTGGAACATCCTTCAGTTTCCTCTAGTGGCCGTGGCGGGGAAATGCATGGAGTGGGCGAAGTAGCGCTGGAACCCGGGCTGCGTTGTCAGTTCCACGTAGCTGGTGGTCCGGGCGATGGCACGCGCACGAGCCCGTTCGCGCAGCGACAGGAGAGCGGCCCTGGCGCCCGTCCCCGCGGCGTTGCCGACCTGCCGGCAGGAGGCGCGAGGTAGCCGCGGCAGCAGCCCGATCGCGAGAGCGCTGTCCAGGTTCAAGTAGGTCCCGAACGCGCCGGCGACGACCATTTCTTCGACGTCGGCCGGGGCCGTTCCGGTGGCCTCGAGCAGGATCTCGATCCCTGTTGCGATGGCGCCCTTTGCCAGCTGGATCTCGTTGACGTCATCTTGCGTAACGACTATGTCCCGACCGGTGCCGGTGACTGAGGCCGGGGCGAGCACGAACTCGAGACCCTTCTCGCCGTTCCGGACACCGGGTGCGGCGGCGATGAGACGGCCGCGGTCGTTCATGCGAGCGGTCCGGTGCAGCTCTGCCATGGCGTCGACGATGCCCGAGCCGCAGATGCCTACCGGGGGCGCGTCGTCGATGGTGCGCAGCACCGTATCCGCGGCGGAATCGCCAAGGCGAATCGCCTCCACAGCACCCGGCGCGGCGCGCATGCCGTCCCGGATGTGGGCGCCCTCGAAGGCCGGTCCGGATGCGCACGAGGTCGAAGCCAGGCTCGCGCTCTCAGGCCGCCGGAGAACTATCTCGGTATTCGTGCCGATGTCCACGCCGATCGTGACGCCGGCCGTCCGGTCGAGATCGGCGCCGAGGATCATCGCCACGTGGTCCGCGCCGACGAACCCCGCGATGCAGGCCGGAATGTGGACGCGAGCATCGGGAGCGATGGCCAAATCGAGATCGCGCGATCGAACGTCCATCGGCGCCGCAGACGCGGCCACGAACGGCGCGACGGCCAATTGCCGCGTCGGCAACCCCAGGTAGAGGTGATGCATCGCCGTGTTGCCGACGACGCAGCCGTCGACCACCTGTTCTCGGGCGACTCCGACCCTATCGGCCAGACCGCCCACCAGTCCATCGATGGCACTGCGAACTACCATCGCCAGTTCGTGAGACCCGCCCGGTGTCCGCTCGGCATAGGCGAGCCTGCTGATGACGTCTTCGCCGTAGGCAATCTGGGGGTTCATCAATCCGTCTGCGGCCAGTTCCTCGCCCGACTCGAGGTCTACGAGATAGGCCGCGATCTTGGTCGTGCCGAGGTCGACGGCGAAACCGATCGGGCGCCGGCCCGGGGCCGCAAAGCCGACAACGTCGTGATTGCGTACGAACGCCGTCAGGCGCCAGCCGGTCCGCCGGGCGAGTGGTGAGAGTTGCGACACGACTGCCGGATCCGCGACGAGGTGGCGTATGCCGTAGGCCGTCTCCGCCGCGCCGGCAACGCGCCGGAAGTCCGAGCGCGGATCGGCGAGGGACGGGGCCGCAACCTCGACTTCCACGGCCCGGACGGCCGAGTCCGGAGCCACGACACGTGCGGGGCCGTCGAGTTGAAGACGCTGGTCGACGATCAGGGACGCCCTCGGGACGTGAACCTTCGTGGCGGTCTGCACCACGACCCGGCAAGCCAGCCGCTGGCCGCCGTCCATTTCGATCTGGGACAGGAACCGGCGATCGGCGTCGCTCGGATCCGGCATTTCGCCGGCCATGACCACGACCCGGCACCGTCCACAAGTGCCGTCGCCGCCGCACGTCGACGAGAGACGGATCCCGGCCTGGCGGGCGGCATCCATGAGCGTCGCCCCGTCAGGCACGACGACGCGCTTCCCGATCGGCTCGAAGTCGACGCGCACCGGATCAGCCGGCATGGGCCGGCCCGGACGCCGTCGACGCCGCCCCGGGGCGGAACCGCATGAACGCCTCGTATCGGACGACGCCTCCTCGCTCAACGATGACGAAGTCCTCGTCCCACGGGCCTGTGAGCAGTTTCTCCACCAGCTCTGGCGAGCCCGGAATCTCCTCGAACCGGAGCCCGAACCGTTCTGCCGCCGCCCGAGCATACGCTCGGTATCGCTCCAGATCCTGGGAGCCCGTGTCGATCAGGGCCACGCGTGAGTAGTTCCTGAACATCAGCCCGATCATGCGCGTGGCCCTTTCGGGACCGTACGTCTCGGCAAGCCTATCCACCTCGTCGAATGGGCTGTCGCCAACTTCGATCCAGCCCTTCGTCAAGTAGTAGGTCCCGGGCTCACCGCGCACCTGCCGCTCGTATTCGCCCCGAGAGCCGAGGAATATCGCGATGCAGTCATCGACCTTCGGCAGAACCAGCCGGCAGTGGGTCGCACGCAACCCTACGACGGCTCGCGAGCACAACCCGTACCCCAGCAAGACAGCGTCGAGATCCGGCGAGTCGTCGATCGCGGCCTGGAGTTCTGCCGTCAGCGAGTTCGGATGGAGATGCAACCCGAAGTCCAGGACCTGGCGGGGCATCTCCGCGGGCATGCGCGGCGCCATTTCTTCCATGACGGTCGCGCATGCGATCACCTTGACGCGCGTCGGATCGAGAGCAGGAGAGGCCGGCGACGACGAGTCGGTCCTGGGCATCGTGGTCTCCCGGGCGGCCCTGGAAGGGGTCGTGGATCGCATGCTCACGGCCCAGAATAGCCTCGACCCAAGCCAACGGGCTCGGCTGGTTCCTCAGCGGGCCTGTCCGATGGCCTTCGCCGCGTCAGCCGCCCGTTGCGCCGACCCAGCGGACTTGAAGAAGTCGGCTGGCAGGGTCACGCCCGTAGCATGAGCAGGACAATAACCGTTCGGGTTCTTCTGGAGGTACTGCTGGTGGTAGGCCTCGGCGAAGAAGAACGCGGGCGCGGGGCGGATCTCGGTGGCGATGGCGCCCATGCCGGCGGCCTTGAGTCGGGCCTGAAACGCCTCGCGCGCCGCCTCCGCCTCGCGCTGCTGCACGTCGCCGTGGGTCAGGATCGTGGATCGATACTGCGTCCCCTGGTCGCCGCCCTGGCGCATGCCCTGCGTCGGGTCGTGCTCCTCCCAGAAGAGCTTGAGCAGCTCGCCGTAGGAAACCTTCTCGGGGTCATAGACCACACGAACGGTCTCGACGTGGCCGGTCCGGCCGGTGCAGACCTCTTCGTACGTGGGGTTTGGCGTACCGCCGGCGGAGTAGCCGACTGCCGTGGTCACCACACCGGGCGTGTTCCAGAACAGCTTCTCGGCGCCCCAGAAGCAGCCCATCCCGAACTCGGCGATCTCGGTTCCGGCCGGATAGGGCGGCCGGATCGGGCCGCCGAGCACGGCATGCCGCGCCGGTACCGGCATCTCCTGCGGGCGGCCCGGGAGGATTTCTTCGGGTGAGGGCAAACGCATCTTCTTCGAATCGACGAACCAGCTCATGCGGCAAGTTTACGCGGCGGGCCCTGCGCGTTCCGCTCCCCGAACGAGCGGCCCGGGGTGCGACCCGATCGGTCGCGCTCGAACCTACGGTTCGGTTCGACAATTGGCCAGTTCAAGCCCGACCATTCGTTCGATGCAGAAGCACTGCCGCACCCTCCTGCTATTGGTGGCCGTCGTCCCGGCCGCATGCAGCAGCCCGACCGCCGGCGACACGGCCCCGCCCACGCCGGCCGAGGCTCCGGGGCAAACGGCGGCCGTAACAGCCACCGCGCCCGAACGCGAGCGCTGCCCTCGGGCGCTGGCCGGCCGCATCCTGACGGTCGATCCCATCCTGCCTGTCGGCGCGCCGGCCGCCTGACGGGGCTGCCGGGCGGCCCGTTGGACAGGCCGGGGCCTTTGGGGAGAGGATGCCCGAATGCGCCGACCGATCATCCTTCTTGCGCTGACCGTCCTTCTCGCCGGCTGCGGTTCGGGCTCGACTTCGACTGCGGGTGTGACTCCGGCGCCGGCGCCGACCTCGACCCCGGCTTCGATCTCGGCCTCGCCCTCGCCGACCGTCACCGCATCGGTCTCCACCACCCCCGACCCAACAGCGTCTGCTTCGCCCATCCCGGACGACACCGTCTGGCTGTGCAAGCCCGGGCTGGCCGCCAACCCCTGCGAAGGCAACCTCGACGCGACCGTCGTCGACTCCGCCGGCAAGTCGACCGTCGAGCCAGCCAGGCCGGCCACGGACCCGCCCGTCGACTGCTTCTACGTCTACCCGACCGTCAGCAAGCAGAAGACGGTGAACGCGAACCTGACGATCGACTCGGAGGAGCGAGCCGTCGCCCTGGACCAGGCGGCCCGGTTCTCGCAGGTCTGCCGGGTGTTCGCCCCGATGTACCCGCAGCTGACGCTGGCCGCCATCGCCACCCCGAGCAAGATCACCTTCGCGTCGGCCCTGATCGCCTACAACTACCTCGACTCGGCCTTCCGCGACTACATGGCCAACTACAACCACGGCCGCGGCGTCGTGTTCATCGGGCACTCTCAAGGCGCGATCATGCTGACCGGACTGCTCAGGTTCCAGGTCGATCCGAAGCCGGACGTGCGCCGGCTCCTCGTGTCGGCACTGCTCCTCGGCGGCAACGTCACGGTGCCCATCGGCAAGTCCGTCGGCGGAGCCTTCGACAACATCCCGGCCTGCTCTTCAGCGTCCCAGACCGGCTGCGTCGTGGCGTACTCGACCTTCGACAAGACGCCCCCTGCCGACGCGGTCTTCGGTCGTGTCAACTCCGCCCTCAGCGCCTTCTCGCTGGGTTCGAGTGCGTCGCTGCAGGTCTTGTGCGTCAACCCGGCCGCGCCGGGCGGGGGGACGGCCCCGCTCGAACCGTACTTCCCGACGGCCGGGCTTTCGCTCTTCCTCGGCAGTCGTGCGCCGAAGGCGGCGGCCGCAACGCCGTTCATCGCATACCCGGGCGAGTACTCCGCCCGCTGCGTGAGCTCGGGCGGCGCGGCCTGGCTCCAGGTCGATCGCACCGGCGGTGCGTCCGACCTCCGGCCCAGCCTCAGCATCGCCGAATCGCCGACATGGGGGCTCCACCTGGTTGACGTGAACGTGGCCCTGGGCAACCTCGTTCGGCTCGTCCGCTCGGAGTCGGCGGCCTACGGCTGAGGCCGGCCGCCGGATCCCGCTAGCGCAGGCGCGCGATCACGGCCGGCAGCCAGCGGTCCAGGTAGGCGGCGTCATACCGGGCACGCACCGTCGCCGCGGCCGTGACACGGTCGAAGGGCGAGGCATCGGCGAGGGCGTCGGCAACGGACTCGTAGGCACCGCAGGCGACGCCAGCCACGAGGGCCGCTCCCAGGGCTGCCGCCTCGTCGGTCCGGACCACCTCCAGCCGGCCGGGTCCGAGGGCGGCCTTGGCGATCACCCAGCGCCGATTGCGCGCTCCGCCGCCGGTGAGCTTGACGCGGTCGAGCGGCGTTCCCGTAATGCGGGCAAGCTCGTCGAGCATCCAGCGGACGTGATAGGCGGCGCCGTCCACAACGGCCGCGGCCACGTCGGCGAGGGTGTGAGTCTCGCGCAACCCCTCGATCTCGAAGCCCGCCGAAGGGTCGCGATGGGGCGCGGTCCGGCCGCGCAGGTAGGGCCGGACGATCGGCTCGACGGGTCCGGGCCCGGCGCGATCCAGCAGCTCGATGAAGCGCGAATAGCGCTCGGCCTCCGAGGCTTCGGGATCGGCCTCGGCGCCCTCCCGCCCGGCTGCGGCGCCGAGGAACGTGTCGAGGAACCACTCGATGAGCGCCCCGGATGACTGCAGCCCGCCGACGACATAGGCCAGGCCGTCGACGGCATGGCAGCCCGTGGAGAAGCCGCCCCGGCGAATGTCGTCGGTGAGAGCCGGCGCGTCGGTGACCAGCAGCGCCGCCTCGGCGCTGCCCATGGAGTCGAGAACCTCGCCCGGTTTGGTAACGCCGGCACCCAGAGCCGCAGCGAGGTGATCGTGGCCCGCGACCGCGACAGGGGTCCCGCTCGGCAATCCCAGCCGGGACGCGGCGGCCGCGGTGAGGCCCCCAACCGCCCGGCCGAGTGGCAGGACGGCCGGCATCTGGTCGGGTCCCAGGCTGGCCATGGCAAGCAGCTCGGTGTCCCAGGCTCGCCTGGTGACATCGAAGGCCAGCGTCCGGCAGGCCAGAGAGGCATTCGTGCCCAGCTCGCCGGTGAGATCCAGGGCGACCAGCTCGGCGACTCCGGCCCAGCGGCGCAGGCGCGTGAAGTCGGTGGCCCTATGTTCGCGCAGCCACAATAGCTTCGGCAGCGTGTACTTCGGCTCCGCCCGAAGCCCCGTCTTCTCGAAGAGCGCGGCGGCCCCGATCCGCCGCTCTAACCACGCCGCGTGGCGCTCCGGCCGTGAGTCGTGCCAGGCCAGGATGTCGCCGACGGGCACGCTTCGGCGATCGATTGGGACGCCGGCCTCGGCCATGCTGGCGATGCCGATGGCCCCGGGCGCGCCGGCGGCGCCGCCGGCCGCGGCCACACACTCGGCGATCGCCGAGTTCACCGCCGCGAGCAGCTCGGCGGGACGGTGGAAGGCGCCGCCGCCGCGGACGGCGTGGGTCTCGGTCGCCCGGCGGGCGACGTGGAGAACGCCACTTCCCGGAGCCACGAGCGCGACCTTGACGTGGGTCGACCCGACGTCGACCCCCACGACTGTCCCCCCAGACCTCATGCGCTGGCCTGGCATGCGCCAATCATGGCGCAGGAAGCCGCAGCCGTGGGCGGCATCTGGACGGCTTCTCCAACTTGACTCGATCGCCACGGGTCGTATGGTAGGAATCAATGACCGATCAGCAGCAACCTGGCGTGGCTGATGAGCTGGCGCCGCCGGAGGCCGGTCCGTCCCTGGTTCGCGTCGGCCGGCGAAGCGACTCGCGCGTGCTCGCCTTCTTGTCGGCGGCCGCGGTCGTGTTTCTCGCGGTCGCGATCGCCAAGCCCTGGGGCCTTGACACGCCGCAGCCGGTGCCGTCCGGGTCGACGTCCTCCCTGGCAGTTGCCATTCCCCAGCCCGCAACCGTGACTGAGGCACAGGACGGGTCACCCGATGCGATTACGTGGCCCGCGACGGCGCCGTCCTCCGAGGCGCTCGAGACGCCCCAGTCCGGCATCGTCTTCATCGTGTCGGACCAGGTTCTCGTCTCGGCCATGGGGTGCGCCGACGGCGTCTACACGCTGGTGCTGCCGTCTGCGCCTGCGAGCTCAGATCCGGCGACCGGCCTCCAGAACATCGAAGTGACCCTGGAGTGCGCTTCCGGGACGCCCGGGGAGTTCCAGCTAGTCTTGCCCAGCCGAAGCGCGCCATGACTCAGGCCGGCCCCTACTCGGCGCCGCGATGGGTCGGAACCCAACCTCAGTTCGACTTGCTCTCCGGCTCCGCGCCGAGCTTCACCTTTACCGTCAGGTCTTCGGCCCCGCGCACCAGGCCGATCTCGATCGACCCGGTTCCAGCCTTCGCCAGGGCGGCGTGCATCTCGTCCGGGTCCGTGAGCGGGGTACCGGCCGCGGCGACGATCAGGTCGCCCTCCCGAATCCCCGCGTTCTCGGCGGGGCTGCCTTCCTCGACGCCCCGAACCAGGATGCCGTCGCGATCGGGAAGTCCAACGGCCCGCCGCAGATGCCTCGCGACGTGGCTCGGCGCGACCGCGATCCCGAGCCTGGGCCGGACCGTCGACTGGCCGCGGGCCAGAGCGTCTATGCGAGCCTTGAGCTCGTCGTCGGCCGGGATGGCCAGGTAGAAACCCTCGCCGAGACGCTGGGTGTTCAGGCCCAGCATGCGCCCCTCGGCGTCGAGGATCGGGCTGCCCGACGAACCGGAGGCGAGCGGGGCCGTGTGCTCGATGCTGCCGCCGATGAGACGTCCGCCCGGTCCGCGGAACGAGCGCGCCACTCCGGAGACTTGTCCCACGGTGGTTCGGACGCCACCATTCGCGGCGCCGGCCACAGCGAATACCACGGCTCCCACGCCCGGCAGAACCGCCCCGCTCCAGGTCAGCGGCGCGACCTCGCCGGTGTTGACCTCGAGCACGGCCAGGTCGCCCTCCATGTCCTCGCCGAGCAGCTTGCCGTCCTCACGGCGTCCGTCGGAGAAGACGCAGGTGGCTCCGTCCTCGTGAACGTTGTGGGCGTTGGTCAGTACCCGGTTCCTGGCCACGACCACGCCGCTGCCGCGGTGATGGTGGCCGCCTATGCCCACGACCGCCGGGGCGGCCTTGCCGGCCACCGCCGCTACGGCCTTCTGGAGTTCGTCTAGTGCGCCCATCGTCTGCTCCCGTGGCCCCGCACGACGGGAGTCGCGCGGCCGCCTGACTATGTCGGTAGTGACTTGCTAGTTGCAAGTTACCTCACCTCCGACGGGTGCGCAAGAGCGGACTCGCTACCATTGCGGGCGTGCCGGACACAAGTCAGCCTTCTCCTCCGCCCGAAACGTGGGACGCCGCCACAGCCGCGTCCGGGAGCGCGCCGCTGTCCGAACGCTCGCCAATGCCTGCCGCGGCGGCAGCCACCCCCGCCGCGCCCCATCCCTCGCCCCTCCAGGCCGCGCTCGACCGCGTCGGCGACCGATGGTGCCTCCTGGTCGTGGAGTCGCTCCTCGACGGGCCGCTCCGCTTCAACGACCTGCAGGCAGCCCTGCCGAGGATCGCGCCGAACATCCTGTCCGACAGGCTGAAGCGCCTGGAGCACGAGCGTGTTCTCCTCGCCCGGCCTTACTCCGAGCGCCCCATCCGGCTCACCTATGAGCTCACCGCCGAAGGTCGCGAGCTGGCCGGAGCGCTTCGTCTCCTCGCCGATTGGGGCGCGCGGTCCGGTTCGGCGGACGTGCTGCGCCACGGCGCCTGCGGCACGCCGCTCGAGGCCCGCTGGTACTGCCCAACCTGCGCCCGGGCCATCGCCGAGGACGAGGCGTCGGAGCTGCGCCGCCTGTAGAGTTGCGCCCGGCGGCGAGACCAATGCGGCCCTCCGTGCCGAGTTCTACGATCTAGCGGGGCTCCAGCGAGGGGTCCGGACTGAGGTGACAATGGCCCGACGAAGCGAGGGGCTGACGCTCGAATCGCTGTGGGAGGCTCCGGCGGCGGCGACCGCTCCGGTCGACCGACGCGGCGGGCTTCTGCCCCCTGCTCTCGCCGCCCGCTTCCCCGGCGAGCTTACCGTCGAGCTGTCGACGGAACGGCCGACCATCGTCGCCAACTTCGTGTCGACGCTGGACGGCGTCGTCGCCATGGGCCCCAGCGAGCGGAACGCCGGCGGCGGAGAGATCAGCGGCTTCTCGGACGCGGACCGCTTCATGATGGCCCTGCTCCGCGCTTTGGCTGACGTGGTGGTCGTCGGGGCCGGGACCGTCCGAGTGGGCAAGCGGCAGGTCTGGACCGCGGCCCACGTCCAGCCCGCATTCGCCGAAGCGTTCGCGGCCTGGCGCTCGCAGTTGTGGCTCTCGCCCCACCCGACCCTGATCGTCGTGACGGCCAGCGGCAACCTGGACCCGAACCACGCCGGTCTCAACGCCCCCGGCGTGCCGGTGATCGTGGCCACGACCGCCGCCGGAGCCGATCGCCTGGCCGGCCTGCCGCTGCCGCCGGCCGTCCGAGTCGCGGCCCTGGGCGACGGGGCGCGCGTCCCCGTCGGCGAGCTCCTGAGCGTCATCCGCCGGACCGGCGCCCGGCTGGCTCTCTGCGAGGGCGGGCCGCATCTCTTTGGCGAGCTGCTTCGAGCCCGCCTGGTCGACGAGCTTTTCCTGACCGTCGCTCCCCAGGTCGCCGGCCGCGACGATGCCGTCCACCGCCTCGGCTTAGTGGAGGGGATGAGCTTCGTCGAGGGGTCCGGCCGCTGGGCCGGTTTGGCGTCGATCCGCCGCGCCGGCGACGACCTCTTCCTGCGCTACCGCTTCGAACCTTAGGCGAGCGCGCTTGCGCCGCGGCCCGCGGCGGAGTGCCTTTCGCGCCACGCCAGTTCGGCTGTAACCCGACTGAAAGCCGGCCCGACGACGATGTCGGCATCGAGACCCATGCGGCATCCGGCAAGCCAATCGAACGCCGGCTCTGCCGCGAGGCCGGAACGTCCCGCCGGCCGCTTGCGAAAGGACATCGTCCGATATGACCGGCTCCACAGGACTCCGAATCGGGATACCCACTCCACCGGCCGGGCCACGCCGGCGCCGCCGCCGGCTGGACATCGCCATGACGGCCCTGGCCATTTCGGTTGTTCTCGCCGGGTGCAGCTCAGCGGCATCTTCCACGGCGGCCTCCGCCGCCACGCCCGCCGCTGCTGTTGCCGCCTCGAGCACGACCTCGTCCGATGCTCAGGCGATGTCATCCGGCGCTCCCGGTGTGCCGCCTGCCGCCGGCGCGTCCGGAGCTCCGGGCATGCCGGGCGGGGCCCCGGGCGGCAATTCGACCGCTCAGTACACGCCCACAGGCCTCTACTCAATCGGCACCGGCACGGAGACCAAGACCGATGCCACCTACACGGCCGGCGGCGACGACCAGTCGGCCGTGCTGGTGACCGGCACCGCGAACCTGAGCCTGGCCAACGCCACGATCGTGACATCGGGGGCGAGCAAGTCGAGCGACGAGAGCAGCTTCTTCGGTCTCAACGCCGGCGTCCTGGCGCAGTCGGGCGGGAAGGTGACGCTCACCGGCGGCTCCGTCACGACGACCGGCAACGGCGCCAACGGGGTGTTCGCCTACGGCACCTCGACCGTGACGGCCTCCAACCTCACCATCAAGGACACCGGCCAGTACGCCCACGGCGCCATGGCCAGCGGTGGGGGCACGGTCACGCTGACGAGCGTCAACATCTCCACGGCGGGCGCCAACTCGGGCGCCATCGCCACGGACCGTGGCGGCGGCACGATCACTGCGACCGGCGGAACGGTGACCACATCCGGCCAGGACTCGCCGGCCATCTACTCGACCGGGAGCATCACGGTGACCGGCGGCACACTGTCCGCCAGTGGCTCCGAAGCGGCCGTCATCGAGGGCGCCAACTCGATCACCCTGGCCAACTCCAGCCTGACCTCCACCAAGGACGGCAAGTGGGGCGTCCTGATCTACCAGAGCATGTCCGGCGACGCATCGGGCGCCAAGGGCACCTTCACCATGACGGGCGGCTCGCTCAGCTACACCGGCGCGAGCGGTCCCCTCTTCTACGTCACGAACTCCACAGGCATCGTCAGCCTCAAGGGCGTAACGGTCACCGCGGGTGGCGGCGTCCTGGTCAAGGCCGCGACGGGCAACTGGGGCACCAGCGGCTCGAACGGCGGCACGGCCGTCGTCACGGCCGATGGCGAAACGCTGACCGGCGACCTCCTCAGCGACTCTTCGAGCTCCATCGCTGCAAGCCTGCAGAACTCCACCACCTTGACCGGCACGATCAAATCCGCGGCCCTCACCCTCGACGCCACCAGCGTCTGGAACGTCACCGGCACGTCGTACCTCACGACCCTCTCGGACGCGAGCGGCATCTCAGGCTCCACCATCACCAACATCCACGGCAACGGCCACACGGTGTACTACGACGCCACTCTCGCCGCGAATAGCACGCTCGGTGGCAAGACCTACAGCCTGGTCGGCGGAGGAACGCTCACGCCGAAGGCCTAACCACCCAACCCAACGACGCCGGCCGGGTTCGCCCGCCGGCGTCGCCGCGTTCTGCGCCGCGCGCACGGCCACTCGTCCCGCGCAGGCGGTGACCACGCGCCCGAGCGGTCGTGACCGCGGTTCGCCGTTTCGTGTCGTTCGGACCGCCGCCGATGCCCCCGCTGGCCTTAGGATGTAGTGGTCAGCAGAATCGCGGCCGCATCGGCCGGCTGCGCCCGAACACCCACGGAAGGCATGCATGAGTCGAAACCTGCGCATCGGCATCCTCACGGGCGGCGGCGACGTCCCCGGTCTGAACGCCGTCATCAAGAGCGTCGTCTATCGCGCAACCGAGCTTGGCCATGAGGTCTACGGCATCCGGCGCGGCTGGGAAGGCCTGACCCACATGAAGCCGGGCCCGGGCCTGGACCCCGACTACATCATCCCGCTCGATCGAATCAACACCCGCTCGATCGATCGAACCGGCGGCACCTGGCTGCACACCTCCCGAACCAACGCCCGCAAGATGAAAGCCGGCAAGACGCCGGCTCACATCGGCCCGGATCGGCTCAAGCAGCTCGAGGTCAAGGAGGGCGTCTACGACTTCACGCCCGTCGTCCTCGACAACATCGGGAAGCTCGGCCTGGATTACCTGGTTCCGATCGGCGGCGACGACACGCTCAGCTTCAGCCAGGTCCTCGCGGACAAGGGCGTCAGGCTCGTGGCCGTGCCCAAGACGATGGACAACGACGTCCAGGGCACCGAGTACTGCATCGGCTTCTCGACCGCCATCAGCCGGGCCAAGGACGCGATCAACCGCCAGCGGACCACCCTGGGCTCGCACGAGCGGATCGGCGTATTCCGCATCTTCGGCCGCGACGCCGGCTTCACCGCTCTGTACACGGCCTACGTGACCAGCGCCCGCTGCCTGATCCCCGAGTACGAGTTCGACCTGGACCACCTCGTCGATCTGCTCGTCCACGACAAGCTCGAGAACCCCAGCAAGTACTCCTTCGCGATCGCCGCGGAGGGCGCCATGTGGAAGGGCGGCGAGCTGACCGAGTACGGCCCGGCCGATTCCTTCGGACATCGACACAAGGCCAATGTGGCCGAGGTTCTAGCGTCGGAGATCCAGGCCCGCTCCGGCCACGAGACGCTGGCAAGCGAGCTGACCTACGACCTGCGCTCGGGCGACCCCGACGCAGTCGACTCGATCGTCGGCATCACCTTCGCCAACGTGGCCATGAACCTGATCGCGGACGGCGTCAGCGGACGCATGGTCGCGATCCGCGGCGGCAAGTACAGTCACTCGCCCCTGCCGGACCCCAACCAGGGCCCGCGCTCGATCGACATCCCGACGATGTACAACACGGATCGGTACCGCCCGATCTACACGGACCGGATGGGGCTCCCCCTGCTGCTCGGCATCCCCGTCGCCGAGGATCCTTCACTCCTCAAGTAGCGATCCCCGCCAGAGAACTGGAAGGCCCCGGCCTGCGCCGGGGCCTTCATCATCGGCAAGCGGGCGCCGGCGAAGGCGCGTTTGACATGTAGGCTGCGGCAAGGCACGGTTCACAGGTGACGACCTCATCCTCTCCAGCGCCCCTACTCACAGGCCGCGACCTGCTGCGTGACAACGGGCTTCCCGTCGAGGGACCGACACTGTGGGGAAAGCCCGTCTCGAGCAGTGGCCCGGGCGTTTTCATCGTCGAACTGCCCGCGCCGCAGCCCAAGGTTTCGATCGACCCGAACGTCATCCGAGATTGGCTTACCAGGGTCCCGGGCCTGCTCCTCGACGGCAAGCACCCGACCGTCGCCGAGCTGCAGTCGCGCCTGGCCTCCTTCTGGATTCCGGGCCAGGCCATCCTCTACATCGGCTCGAGCCAGAAGTCCGTCGCGGCCCGGCTTGCGGGCATGTACAAGACCCCGCTCGGTGAGAAACGCCCACTTTCGGTCGGCTACTGGCTCAAGACGCTCCACGACCTGAACAAGGCCCGGATCTGGTGGGCGCCCGTCTCGGATCCGGAGCTGTACGAGGACACACTCCTCGAGATCTTCATCAAGACCGCCGGCTCGACGCCCTTCGCCGTTCTGGCCACACCCGGCGGCCAGCGTCGCGAACACGGCCTGACCGCGGCTCTCCATGACGAGGCCACCGTGGCTCCGGCGAAGGTCACGAAGGTGACCCATCTGCCCGACACAGACGAGTCGGGGATGTCCCTGGGCAGCAGCTCCTTCCGGCCCCGCGCCACCAGGCCGGTCTCTCTCGCAAAGCCCAGCCGCCCGAGGGCGGCGGCCCGCAAGACGGTCAAGACCGTCGCGGCAACGACCGGACCCTCGGCCATCGAGACGCCGGTGGTCCGGCGCACGTCGAAGACCGCTGGGGGCGGAAAGGGTGGCCCGTCCTCCGCCCCGATCCACCTGACCGCCGAAGGCCTGGCGGCACTCCACACCGAGCTCACCGAGCTCACCGACCATCGCCGGCCCGAGGTGATCTCACGGATCAAGGCCGCTCGCGAGCTCGGCGACCTGAGCGAGAACGCCGACTACGAGGCCGCGCGCAAGGAGCAGTCCTTCCTCGAGGGCCGCGTTCAGCAGCTCGAGCAGATGATCAAGTACGCGGTCATGATCGAGGCCAGCTCAGAAGGCGGCACCGAGGTCGTACTGGGCTCGACGGTCGTGATCGAGACAGACCGCCACGGCGAGGAGATCTTCACGATCGTCGGCTCGGCCGAGGCCGATGCCGCGGCCGGCAAGATCAGCTTCACCTCGCCGATCGGCAGGGCGCTGCTCGGCCGGCATCCGGGCGAGACGATCCGCGTCCAGGTCCCGGCCGGCACGCTCGACTACAAGGTGGTCGAAGTCCGCTAGGCAGCGTGACTCAGCCGGCGGACGGCGTCGGCGTCTCGTTTGCCTTCGGGGCGTCCGACGTGTACCCGCCGCGGTGTGGCCGCCGCGGCAACATGTTCATGATCACGATCACGACGCCGAGGCCGACGGCCATCACCGGCAGGGCGTTGCGGAGAGCCGTGTTCCGGGTGCCTTCGTCTATGCCGACGATGTTCTCGAAGAAGAGCCCGAACCCGATGAAGAGCCCTATCCCGACCGCGGCCGTGCGCAGTCCGGCGTCGAGCAGATCCCAGCGGCGGTGGAGCAGCCCGTAGAGGAAGAGCGTCGCCCCAACGGATCCGGGCGCGACGAGGGCCCAGGCGTAGGCCCAGCTGGCATAGGTGTCAGTAGCGGCCTGCGTCGCGAGGATCAGCCCGACCGTCGTGATGATCCCGCCGGGGATCGCCGCCCCGAGACCGCCCTCGTGGGGAATGGCGAGTCCGACGAGAAGGAGGAAGACGCCGGGAGCGATCACGAATATCGGCCAGCCGTACTGGCCCGCGTCGAACTTCAACTGCTCGGAGGCAAAGAAGAAGATGCCGAGCAGGACCAGGAGCAGGCCGACGACGAGGGAACCGCGCCTGGCGTCGTCGTCTCTGCGGTCGTCGCGTTGCTGCCATCGATCGTTCATGACCAACCTCGCTGCCTCTCTGTCGCCGGGGTCAGTCTAGCCACCGGTCGGGACCATGGGATCATCCCGGAGACTGAACCTTGAGCCGCCGGCGCCCTTCTCCAGTAGGACGAAGCCTGCGCCGGGATCGAGCCGGCTAGTTCCGGGCCACGAAGACCGGGACGTCACCGACACTCAGAATCTTGTCCGGACCGAGATCCGCGCGGCTCCCCTTCACGACCAGAGAGACGCTGACGTCGGTCGTCGCCGAGAGCATCAGCTGCCCGACGGGAAACGGGTTGTTCGCTTTTCGATCGGAGAGCGAGTCGCGCGGGGGACCCGCCGATCCAGGGATAGTCGGCGTCCCGTTGCCGTAGATCAGCAGCTGGTTCATGGCATGCGCGGGGTCGATGGCGTCGGGGGCCAAACCAAGCCGCTTCGGATCGATGACCTGCCAGGACGTGACGCCCAGCCCTTCGACCAGCACGTGGAAGCCCTCGTTCGCGGGGTTGATCTCCACGACCGGGAGCGAGCCCGGGAAGCCGACGATTACGCGCGGCGTGTTCGACCAGCCGGCCAGGCCGAACTGATCGAAGGTGACCGAGACGATGCTGGCCGCCGTCCGGATGTCGACCGGCAGGGCGACGATCCACCTATCCTCCGGCGTCTGGATCGAGGCCAGTCTGTCCGCGATCATCTTCGCGGCGACCGGGCCGGCCACGACGATGCCGCCCGTTTCGGCGTTCGAGCCGTCGGCCTGGCCCATCGTGACCAGGGGCTTGAACTCGCCCGCGTACGAGCCGATCTTGAGGCCGTACTTGTTCGAAGCCAGGGCGTAGTACACGGCCTTGGCGTATTCCAGCCGGATTTCGCAACCGGGCACCGGCATCACCGGGATGACAGTTCCATCCGCGGCGTAGTAGACGATACCGGTGCCCTGTGGGGCGAACCCGATGGCGTGCGCGGTCGGCCCGGCCGAGAGCGCGGGCGCAGTCGGCTTTGTCGGCGTGGGCGTCCCCGAGCCGCCTCCCGACGTCGGGGATGCAAACGGAGTCGGCGAACGCAGGACCGGCGGCGAGCTCGGTCCCGGCGGAGTCGTCCCCGCATGGCTGATCGTGGCCCCGCCGCCGGAAAGGGCCGAGTCGAAGACCACAGCGGCGATGCCGACGCCGATCAGGACGAGCGCCGCTCCACTCAAACCGGCGACCACTCGCCGCGAGGGTTCCATCGATTCACAACTCCGCTGGCGGAGACTCCGTGCAGTCTAAGGCGAAGCCGCCCGGCGAGCAGCCCGGCTCGGCAACGGGGCCGAATGGCCCGCCGCCGCCGACCTGATGGCACTTCGCGCCCCGAGGCCCGAAATGCATGCTCGCGCAATGGACGATTACACCGCCGTTATCGCCATGCTCAACCACACATGGTTTGGAGCCGAGTTGTCGCCGGAAACCCAGGAGCGTTTGGCCAAGCTCGGCGAGCTGCAGGACTTCGAGGCGGATGAGGTTATCCTCCACGAAGGCGACGACGCCAGGGAGATGGGCATCCTCATCTCCGGCCGGCTCGCCCTGCGGACGCTGGTTCCCGAGCGCGGGCCGGTGACGATCCTGAGCGTCGAGCAGGGCGACATCTTCGGTTGGTCGGCCGTGCTGGCGGACACGCAAGCCCAGTCGACGGTGGTGGCGACTCAGCCCAGCCGGGCACTGGTCATCGACGGCGCGAAGCTCCGAGCGGCCCTCAAGGAAGACCACGCCCTCGCGGCCAGTCTCTACCCTCGAGTGCTGAAGGCTGTAGCGCGACGCCTCCGGGCAACCCGGCTGCAGCTTCTGGATCTGTTCGCTCGCTGAGGTTCCATCCGCAGCCGAAGTCGCCCTTCCAGGAGGTCGCCGGAACCGTGATCACCAGCCCTGCCCCAAGCCAGACGGCCGTGGCCAGGCAGTGGTTCCTGGCGCGAGCCGACCTCGACGCACTCATCGAGGCCATCAGAGAGACCGGCCGGCGGGTCATCGGACCCACGATCCGCGAAAGCGCCATCGTCTACGACGAGATCCAGACGGCGGCCGATCTCCCGGCCGGCTGGCGAGACGAGCAGAGCGCCGGACGCTACCGGCTGGAACGGCGCAGCGACGACCATGTCTTCGGCTACACCGTCGGGCCGACGTCCTGGAAGAGGTTCACCTTCCCGCCCAACCTCACGATCGCCACGGCCCATCGCAGCTCGTTCGGTTTCGAGCAGCAGGTGGCCGACGCGCCGCCAGTGGCCTTCCTCGGCGTCCGCGCCTGCGAGCTCGCGGCCCTGGCCGTACAGGATCGAGTCTTCCTGGGCAGCCAGTTCACCGACGAGGACTACAGGGCCCGGCGCGCGGCCGCGTTCATCGTCGCCGTGCAGTGCACCACGTGCTCCAGCACCTGCTTCTGCACCTCGATGGGGACGGGGCCGGAAGTTCGGGGCGGCTACGACATCATGCTGACCGAGATCGAAGAGGGCTTCGTCATCCAGGCCGGATCGCCGGGCGGGGCCGCGATCGTGGCCAAGCTGCCGACCCGCCGCCCCTCCCACGCCGAGGCCGGAGCCGCCGTCGACAACGTCGAGTCGGTCCGGACCCAGATGGGCGAACCGCTGCCGATGGCCGGCATCGGCGAGCGCCTCAAGCTGCAGCTCGACCATCCGCGCTGGGGCCAGGTCGCCGACCGCTGCGTCGAGTGCGGCAGCTGCACCATGGTCTGTCCCACCTGTTTCTGCACGTCGGTCGTCGAGAAATCGGACCTGGACGGCAAGACGAGCTCGACCGAGCGGCAGTGGGACTCCTGCTTCGACGTGGCCTTTGCCAAGGTCGCCGGCGGCGACTTCCGGGCCCGGCCGCGGGACCGCTACCGCCAGTGGCTGACCCACAAGTTCTCGACCTGGTGGGATCAGTTCGAGAGTTCGGGCTGCGTGGGCTGCGGGCGCTGCATCGCCTGGTGCCCGGTCCGCATCGACATCCGCGAGGAGCTGGCGGCAATCGCGCCGCCGATCCCTCCGGTCGTCCATCCGGTGGCCGTGGCGCCGGTTGCCGCCAGCCCCGGCACCTACTCGGTCGCCCGCCTGGCCTCCGTCCGGGCCGAAACCGAGGACACCACCACTCTCTCGCTGACGGACCTGGATCCGGCCTTCCTCGCTGGGCGGCCCGGCCAGTTCGTGATGGTCGCCCTGCCGGCCTTCCCGGCCGTGCCGATTTCGATCTCGCGTTTCCGCGCGGACCATATCGATCTCACGATCCGCGCCGTCGGCCCCACCTCGACCGCCCTGGTCAACCTCCACCCCGGCGCCAAGGTCGGCCTGCGCGGCCCGCTCGGAACCTTCTGGCCGATCGAAGAGGCCTACGGCCGCCATGCCGTGGTGGTAGCCGGCGGCGTCGGTCTCTCGCCGCTGCACGGTCTGGTGGACGCGCTCGCGGCCAACCACGACCGCTTCGAGTCCGTCTCGCTCTTCTACGGATCGAGAACGCCGGAGGATCAGCTCTTCCGGGATGACCTGGCGGCCTGGAGCGCCGGCAAGGCCATCGACGTGGCTGTCACCGTTGACCGGGCGGGGCCCGAGTGGAAGGGCCGCGTCGGCGTGGTCACCACCCTCTTCGACATGATCTCCTGGGATTGCTCCAAGGTCACCGCTTTCGTCGTCGGTCCGGAGCGGATGATGCAGTCGTCGGTCCAGGGCCTGATCTCCAAGGGCGTCCCGGCCGATCGGATCTGCGTCTCGATGGAGCGCCACATGGAGTGCGGCATCGGCCTGTGCGGCCACTGCCAGATGGCGGGCCGGTTCGTCTGCAAGGACGGCCCCGTTTTCCGGCTGGACGAGCTCGGCGACATGTTCAATCGAGAGGGAATCTGATGGCGACCCCAGGCAGGACCGCTCGACCGCGCGTTGCCGTCGTCAAGTTCGCTTCGTGCGACGGTTGCCAGCTGACGCTCCTCGACCTCGAAGACCAGCTGCTCGAGATCGTCTCGCGCTTCGACATCGTCGAGTTCCCCGAGGCCACGTCGCGCCGCTCGCCCGGTCCCTACGACATCGTCTTCGTCGAGGGCTCCGTCAGCGCGCCGGAGCACATCGACGCCATCAAGGAGCTGCGCAAGCAGGCCCGCATCCTCGTAACCATCGGGGCCTGCGCCACGGCCGGCGGGATCCAGGCCCTCCGCAACTGGGCCGACCACGACGCCTTCCGAGCGGCCATCTACGAGCACCCGGAGTGGATCGAATCGCTGGCAATGGCCACGCCCGTCTCGGACCACATCAAGGTTGACGCGGAGCTGAGGGGCTGCCCGATCGACGGCGGCCAGCTGGCCGAGCTTCTCACCTCGGTCCTGGTCGGCCGCCGGCCCCAGATCCGCGACGAGGCCGTCTGCCGCGAGTGCAAGCGCAAGGGCATCGTCTGCATCGTCGTAGCCGCGGGCGAGGCGTGCATGGGCCCGGTGACCACATCCGGCTGCAACGCCCTCTGCCCCACCTACGCCCGCGGCTGCTACGGCTGCTTCGGACCGCGTGCAAACGCCAACGCGAAATCCTGGAGCGCGGGGATGCTGAAGTCGGGCCGGCCGCCGGAAGAGGTCTGGCGGCTCTTCGCCGGCTTCACCGGCTACGCCGAGCCGTTCCGGACCGTTATCACGGAACTGGGCAAGGCCAAGGCGAAAGGTTAGGCCGGGCCGAACGGTGACGGCGGGCGGTCGGGAGGAAAAGCCTGGAGCCGACACTATACGGGTGAAGGTTCGGAGCAGCGGGACCGAGGAGCGGCAGGCCACGGCCTGATGTGCCAGTCCTAGTCGGGCGTGTCATGCCGGCGGTTGGGGGCACGCGAGACCAGGCCCCAATCGGCGCTGTTCCTCCACGGAGGCGGGCGGATATCCTCCGAGGCCATGGGGCCGCTCTCAGTTGATAGGTCTGGTGGACGGACCCATTCACTCCCACAAACGGAATGCGTTGGCGCAACCTTGCGACAGACAACCAAGACGGGCTCCGCACTGGGCGCAGCCCGCCATGATTGTTCCGGTGGAGAGCTACAGAGAAGATGCGATGGTGTTGAGGATTCCCTGGATTGCGCCGCTCAAGACGCCTAGAGCTACGACGGCGGCAATTGCGATGAGGGCGAGGATCAGGGCGTACTCGGCAAGGCCCTGGCCGCGCTCACGAAGACGAAGCATTTATGAGCCCTCCAGGAATGAAGACCGTCGAACCAACGAGTGCGTTGGCTTTATGCCTCGGCGATGGTAGCAACCACACGCTGCCGTTGGAAGCCGGACTAACGTAATAGTTGCGTCTTGTCAACGGCGCCGCAGCCTTCAGCGGCGCCGCCCCGAAATCGCGGTCAAGTCCCAGGACGTGTGTAACAGCGCATCCTCGCGTCTGATCGCTCAGCTCGCCATCAGCAACGCCGGCTCCACCTCCGTGTGTTCGATGACGGCATCGATTAGAGCCATCGATTCGGGCCGGAAATAGCGCCGGCCGTCCTGCCATTCGTCGTCCTGCTCGGCCAGGATCATGCCCACCAGGCGGATGACGCTGGCTCGGTTGGGGAAGATGCCCACGACCCCGGCCCGGCGCTTGATCTCCTTGTTGAGCCGCTCCAGAGGGTTCGTGCTCCGGATCTGGCGACGGTGGGTCTCGGGGAACGTGAAGTGGGCCAGGAGGTCTGACTCGGCATCGAGAAGCAGTCGGGCGACGGCCGGAAAGCGCGCCTCCAGCGAGTCGGTGACCTGACCGAACTGCTCGCGGGCGGCCCGCTCGTCGGGCTGCTCGAAGATCGAGCGGACGGCGCTCGCGATCATGCTCCGGGCCGATCTGGGCACGAGATCTTGGGCATTGCGAGAGAAGTGCACTCGACAGCGCTGCCAGCCTGAGCCAAGGAGCTGCTCGCGGATGGCTTTGACCAATCCGGCGTGATCGTCGCTGATGACCAGGCGCACGCCATGGAGACCGCGACCAACGAGAGGGCGGATGAACATTGGCCAGGCCGAACCTTCGTCTGGACTGGTGCCTCCGCCCGCAATTGTGACTCCTCTCAGTCGCCCGACGACCGAGCTGGAAACTCGGCGCGCCGCAACGGCTCAGGCGTGGCACGATGAAGCCATGAGCAAGACCGTTGATCCCGCCTCGCCGCAGCCCGAGGGTGCTCCCGCCGAGGCTCCCCGCTCCCGGCCCGGCGGCCGCCCAACCGGCGAGCCGTCGATGGCCCGCGAGCCCGACTACCAGACCGGCCGGCCGACCAAGGTCGCGATCGTCGGCACGGGCATGGTCGGCTCGACCTTCGCGTACACCCTGCTGCTCTCCGGCATCGCTTCCGAGATCGTCCTGGTCGACGCCAACCATGAGCGGGCCGAGGGCGAGGCGATGGACCTCAACCACGCCGTTCCGTTCGCCCATCCGACGAAGATCTGCGCCGGCGACTACGCCGACTGCCAGGGCGCCGCGATCACGGTCATCGCGGCCGGCGCCGGGCAGCGCCCCGGCGAGACTCGCCTCGAGCTGGTACGGCGGAACGCGGCCATCTTCGGCCAGATTGTCCCGAAGGTCGCCGAGGCCAATCCCGAGGGGATCATCGTCGTCGCCACTAACCCGGTTGACGTCCTGACGTACGTGACGCTGGACCTGGCCGGGCTGCCCGCGAACCGTGTCTTTGGATCGGGCACGATCCTGGACACCGCCCGCTTCCGCTACATGCTGAGCGAGCACCTGGGCGTAGACCCGCGCAGCGTCCACGCCTACATCATCGGCGAGCACGGCGACAGCGAGGTGCCGGTCTGGTCGCTCGCCAACGTGGCGGGCATGCGCCTGCCTACCTTCTGCGCCGAGAACGGCATCGCCCTCGGCCCCGACACGATGGAGCGGATCTTCCGCCAGACGCGCGACGCGGCCTACGAGATCATCAGCCGCAAGGGCGCCACCTACTACGCCGTCGCAGCCGGCCTCATGCGCATCGCCGAGGCGATCCTGCGCGACCAGAACACCGTCCTCTCGATCTCGAGCCTGATCACGGACTACTACGGCATCGACGACGTCTGTCTCAGCCTCCCGACCGTGGTGAGCCGGCGCGGCATCGAGCGCGTGCTTCGGCTGGATCTCAGCCCGCACGAGGCCCGGGGCGTCCGCAAGTCGGCCGACGTGCTGCGCCAGACGATCGACTCGCTGAAAGAGCCGCCCGGGAACTGAGCGGGCGGTCGAGCCAGCGGCCGCGGTCCGTGCCCTTGGCTCTCGGTCCCCGCCCCCCCGACCCTACTTCGGCAGGTCGTGCTCCTCGAGCGGCGTGTCCCAGTGGGCCTCGATCAGCTCGAAGCGGCGCTGCTCTTCGCGAGCCAGCTTCTCCGCATCGGGGTATAGGCGGGCGACGATGGCCGCGTCGGTGTGTTCCTCCATCGAGGCCCAGTCGCGGTAGGTGATCGTGACCTCGAAGGTCCAGTCCTGGCGACCGTCGCCGTGGAACCTCGGCGCGTAAGCGCGGACGTCGAGGAACCGGCCGGACTCCACCTGGGCCCGCAGCAGCGGCCAGTGGTTGCGGTCGAAGAGGGCCACGAACTCGTCTTGGAAGCCCCAGCGAATCTTGTAGAAGTACTGGACGGTGACGGGCTTGCCGACGTCGGGCATCTCCACTCCTCCTGGCTGGCCGGTCTGCTTCCGGGCCTCGAACACGCTCCGATCCGCCGAGGCAGGCCCGGCGTCGGGCCCGGCCAGCCTACACGCTCCACGGCCCTTCGGCACCGCGTTCGGAGGTCCTCCGGCACTCTGGCCGGCGCCCCGCGTCTACCATGCTTGATCTGTCAGCCCGACCTCGCATGCGGACGCCGGGGTCGTGTAACTTGGCCGTCCATCGTCCGTGCCAACCAGGCGAAACATGACGAACATCCTCCCCTCGCGGCCCAAACCGGATTCACCCGCCTCTGAGCGGACCCCTCTGCAGCAGCGCCTCGAAGGCCTCAACGGCACACACGCCGCCGCGCCCCAGTTGAGCTTCATGCTCGCCGGCGCCCAGTGGCGGGACTCGTGGCTGCACGGCTTTCGCAGCCTCTACCTGGTAATGGAGGTCATCCTCCTGGGCCTGGCCGGCGGTCTGCTGGTATCGATCCTGAACCTCGACGTGAAGCGGGCCTGGGTGCCGGCCGTCCTGCTGGTCGTCGACGCGGTTGGCAGCCTGATCCTGCTAGCCAGGATGAGGAAAGCCGCACTCGGGCTGGGCGACGATGTGCGCTTCTGGCATCGCGAGATAGTCCGCGCGGAACGCGAGCTGCCGCCCGAACGCCGCGTCTTCACTCGCTTCAAGCTGCTGCAGCACTCGCGCAATCATGCCGACACGAATGAGCTGGCCGCCCTCGCCCTGGATCCCGAAGGTCTCGACGAGATCGGCCTCGACAGGTTGGTCGAGCCTTTCAGCTCGAGCGCAACCCGCCGGTTGATCGAGAACCGCGTGCCGGCGCTGATCGCCGTGCTGTGGGTCTCATGGGTGATCGCCGGCGTGGGCGCCCTGTACCTGCGCGCCCAGGGCATCATTCCGTAACGCCCAGGCGCCGGCCGCCCCTGGTTGACACTCGGCCGCGACCCGGCGCCGGCCGCGACCCCGAACCGGACACGTGCGCGGTCCCCTCAGCGGGTCCGCCTCCGCTGCGGATGGAGGCTGCGGTCCGGATCCCGCCTCAGGAAACCCGTGACTGCCGGCACGGCCGAGTAGACGAGCCTGATGCCGGTCGCGAGCCGGTGGAGCGACCGGACCCGCGCCCTGCTGAAGGCAACCGAGACGGTCGCCCGGCGGACCGCCAACCGGTCCGCGACTTCCGACTGGCGCAGGTCGTCGATCAGCGCAAGTCGGGCCACGGTGCGCTGGCGCTCGGTCAGGCCGTCCAGCAGGTCGATCAGGGCCGGGGCCAGGTTAGAGAGCAACAGGTCCACGCCCGCCTCTCCGGTGACGATCAAGAGCCGTTCATGACTGGCGCGCGCCGCGTCCATCGCGGCCCGGGCCTTCACGAAAGCCGGGCCTGTCCGCTCGGTGGCAGGAGCCTTGCCTCCGGTCGCGTCGGAGTCCACCTCGCCGCGGACCGCGACCCAGCGCATCCGCCGCCCGCCCGGCGCCAAGCCGGCGCGAAGGACGGCGTTGAGGGGATCCGCACCGGGTAGAAGCAGCCCCTCCAACTCGTCGCCCTGCGTGAAACCGAACGGCGCGAGTCGCTGGTCGGCATAGGCGGCGTCGAGCTCCGCGACGAGGTCGCGCAACCAGGCCGTCGACCCGGCGCTGTCGCGGCGCGACTCCACGACGTCGCCGAAGAGAACCAGCCCGAGGCTATCTGTCATCCGTCAGAGGCTAACTCGGGGCCAGATAGCCGTCAATGACTATCTGTATAACAGATTGACGTATCCGTCTACCAGGCCGCCGGCCGCGGACACGATCAGGCCGGCGCGTCGCGATGGGAACGGCATGGCCCGCGGGAGGCCCGAGCGGCTATCCTGAGCCGGTGACTGCGGAAGCCAAAACGCCGGACCGGCCCGGCGGCCCCACGCCTTCGATCCCTCTCAATCCGGGCCGGCGGGACCTGGGCATGAGGGCGAAGATGATTTTCCCGAACAGGGAGATCGTCGAGCGCTACTACGTCCCGCTCATCTACACCGCCTGCCGGACGTGCTATTCGGAGCTGGCGCCGGACGACACCTTCGAGCGCGCGGTGGACGGGCGGATCACGCCGGAGAAGCAGCGCGAGCTGATCGGCCGGGTCATCGAATCGGGCCACGGCAGCACCATCGAGCACGTCGTCTTCACCTTCGCCATCACCGGCGTCAGCCGCACCCTGAGCCACCAGCTGGTCCGCCATCGGGCCGGCGTGGCCTTCGATCAGCAGAGCCAGCGCTATGTCACCTACAAGAAGGGCGCTTCGACGATGCTCCCGGGCACGATCGCCGAGGCCGATCCCGATCTCCTGAAGCGGTACGAGAGCCAGGTCGAGGGCGCGCTCGAGCTCTACACGGAACTGGTGGACGCCGGGATCCCCGGCGAGGATGCGCGGTTTGTCTTCCCCAACGCCACCCGGACGAACCTGGTCATGACGGCGAATCTGCGAGCCCTCATACACATGTCCGGCCTGCGGCTGTGCACGATGGCGCAGTGGGAGATCCGCCGCCTCTTCCAGCTGATCCGCCACGAGGTCTTTGCGGCCAGCCCCTTCCTGGGCAGCTTCCTCGCCCCCAAGTGCGTTCCGCTGGGGTACTGCGACGAGGCCGGCAATCGGGACGAGCATTGCCCCATCAGGCCGCACAAGGACAGGGTGCTCGGCGCCTGGGCCGAACGGGCTCGCGCTGACCGCTCCGGCGAGCGTGCCTCGAACCCGTAATCGACCCCGACGCCGCCGGCGCCGGGACCCCATCTGGCCGCACAGGACAAAGTACTGGTCTCCCGGCTCGCGAAGGCGCCGGGCGATCGATCCGGCGGCTGCGGCGCGGACCCGGAATTGCTCCCCGCCGCCTCGTGGCGACACCGAATCACGCCCGGACGGGCGCCCCGGCGGCGGTACGGAAGGGTGTACAAGCTGGTACCTCCGGCAGAGTGCCTCCTAGCAACACCCGGCCCATCATTCCATCGACGAGGCAGCTCGCGTTGCCGGCCTTTGGACCCGCGATCATGGTGCGCGACCCGAGGGCCCGGCGCCGGTCTGCGTGAAGTCGCAGCGGGGTAGTAACCTGAACGGGCACCTCCGGCATCCGGCCGGGGCCCGCAGTCACAGACCACGGGGAGATGAGCGTGAACGAGACGGCCGCGCGTCATCCGAACCGATTCCTGGCGGACCTCACGCAGGCCATGCGTTCGACCGCCGAGACGGCGCGGCAGGCGACGATCGAGCAGTGCCAGGCGGACGCGAAGGGATATACCGAGAAACTCCAGGCGCGGACCGACGACGAAGGCGCCTCCCTGCGCAAGGCCGCCGAGGCCGACGTCAGCGCGATACGCGACTGGTCCAAGGCGGAGATGGAGCGCATTCGGGTCGAGACCGAGCAGCGCATCTCGCGCCGCCGGGAACTCCTCGAGCAGGAACTGCAGGAATACAACTCCGCGATCGAACTCGAGATCGAGCGAGTCCAGAAGCGAGTCACAAACTTCGAAGAGGAAGTCGCCAACTTCTTCGAGCAGCTTCTCCAGGAAGCCGATCCGACCGTCTTCGCGAGCATGGCCGCCCAGATGCCCGACCCACCGTCGTTCGAGAACGGCGGCGACCGCGGCAACATCAGCTCGGACATGAGGGCGCGGCGCGAGCAGATCATGCGCGCCCCGGAGCCGCTCCCGATCATCAACGCCGCCCAGGCCGAGGCCGAGGCCGCCGCGGCCGCCCAGGCCGAGGAAGCGGCGGCCAACGCCGCCGCCGAACGAGCCGCGGCCGCCAGGCCGGCAACCGTGGAGTCGACCCAGGTCGTCGTCGTCGGGCTCGTCAGCGTCGCCAGCATCGCCACCTTCAAACGCCAGCTGGGCCGGCTGCCCGGCGTCAAGAACGTCGGCGTCTCGTCTGGTCCCGACGGGGAGTTCATCTTCACCGTCGGTCACGGCTCGGACATCTCGCTCGGTGACCTGATCCCAACCCTGCCCGCGTTCCAGGCCCGTGTCGTGAGTGAGCGCGAAGGCGTGTTGAACGTTTCCGCCCATGACCCCGAGGCGGAGGGCTAGACCCCGCCGTACGGCTCGCATGCCACAGGGAGATACCGTCACGTGCCTCGGTCCGCAGTAGCCATCGCTCTTCCGCAAGCCGAGCTGATCGCGGTCGCCGAGCAGCTGGCGGAAGCGGGCTATGAGCCGATCGAAGTCAGGACCGCGGACGAGCTCGAGCACCTGCTGAACCTTCGCAGCGACATCGGGGTGGCGATCCTCGACGGCGAGAACGACTTCGACCGCACGCTCGAGATGTACGCGCTCCTCCATGACGACGACCGCAACATCCCTGCGTTGATGGTCGTCGCGGCACGAGCCCTGGATCGAATGAGCCTGGCCGGCAAGGCCCGCGTCAACGACGAGTACTTCACTCGCCCCTACTCGGCCGAGTCGCTGCGGTGGCGGGTGGAGGCGATGCTCATCCGCGCCGAGATCCCGGTCGACGTGACCGCCAGCGGAATCATCGACTCCGAGACCACAGTCGATCAGCCGGGCGACACCGAGCGCGGCCAGATCGTCATCGTCTTCAATCCCAAGGGTGGCGTCGGCAAGACCACGATCGCGGTCAACGCCGCGGCGATGCTCCAGGTTCGGAAGGCTCAGCGAGTGCTGCTCGTCGACTGCGACACCGTCACCGGCCACGTCGCGTCGTCGCTGGGCATGGAGAACGTCCGGACCGTGGCCGATGCCTGGACGGAGGACCTGTCCACGGGCATCACGGAGACATTCTCGGAGATCGCGTCCCCGCACCTCAACGGAGTCTCCGTCCTGGTCATGGCCGAGTCACCGCTCCACACCGAGATCCTGGATCCCAAGCGCGTCGCCGAGGCGATCACCACGGCCTGCCGCGTCTACGACTGGGTCATCGTCGACATGCACCCGGACTACGGACCGCTCAACCAGGTCATCTTCGAGAGGGCCGACAAGATCATCGTCCCGGTCACGCCGGACGTGCCTGCCATCCGAGCCGCGGTCCAGTTCCGCGAGGTGGCCGTCGAGCTGGATATCCGCGACCGCCTGGCGATGGTCGTGAACCGCGCCAACAGCGGCGTATCGGTCGGTGACATGGAGCGCACGGTCGGCATGCCGGCCCTGGCCGAGATCCGGTCGGCGGGTATGGTCTTCGTCCGCGCCGCCAATGAGGGTCGCTCGGCCGTCGAGCGCTTCCCCCGGGAGAAGGTCATCGACGACATCGAGTCGCTCTGCGACCGGCTGATGGAGCACCGCGACTCCGGCGCAGCCAAGTCGGGCCAGGGCTTTCTGGGCCTCTTCGGCGGCGGGCGCAACACAAATCCGTCGGTGAGAGCCTCGTAGGGAGTTCGAATCTCGCTCGGTCGGCCGGCGCATTCCGTCGTTGGCGCCTCGTCGGACCGAACGAACTGGGACGCGAGCCCGCCCGTACCATGTTCGGTCGGCCGGCGCATTCGGCCTTTGCCGGGCGCGAGGCCGATCCGGGTCTATGCCGCCCCTGATGGCGGGGGCTCGACGATCGGCCCGCCGGCGGGGCCCCCGTCGAGAGACTGAGCCGACCCGGCCAGCACCAGACGCCCCGGCTGGGCGATCTCGATGCGGTTCGCCGCGAAGGCCGTCAGGATCCGTTTCCGCAATTCGCCGGCGACGACCCACTGCTCCGAGGCCCTGACCTTGGCCGTGATCCTGAGGGTCACGCCGTAGTCGCCGAGGGCCGAGACCTGGTCCACGTGCGGCGCCTCGAGGATCCTGTGCTCCCACCTGGCATCCTCGGCCATCGCCCGTCCCATATCCTCGACCACCGACTCGGCCCTGTCGATGTCGGTGCCGTAGACCACCTGAACGTCCTGGTTCACGTGGGCGAAGACACGCGTAAGGTTGGACGCGACATTGATCTGGCCGTTCGGCACGGTGTGCAGTGAGCCGTCGGCATCGCGCAGCGTCGTCCGGCGGAGGGTGAAGTCCTCGACCTTGCCCGACAGGCCCGCGATACAGACGACGTCGCCCTTGTCGTACTGGTTCTCTATCAGGATCAGGACGCCGTTGAGGTAGTCGCGAACCAGGTGCTGAGTGCCCAGGCCGATGGCGATGCCGACGATTCCGAGACCGGCGACGGCCGGACCGATGTCCACCTTGAAGGCGGCCTCGAGGATCATCAGGCCCGCAATCACGGCCACGAAGGAGCGGATGACGTTGACCCCCAGGCCTTCGATCGTGTCCTGCCGCTTCTTGAGCTCGACGACGCTCACTTCCTTGGCCGTGCCCTCGACATGCTCGCGTTTCAGGAGGGTCTCGGCCATGCCCGCGACGAACATCCGGGCCAGCCGCATGAACAGGAACGCCACCACCAGGATGGCCAGCACCGCGCCGACGGTATGCGCCAGACCGCCGACATCCAGCTGCCAATCCGTGCCGGTCGGCAGGTTGATCGCCATTTGAAGGGGATTGGGCGTCGGGCTCGGCATCGGGGTGGGACTGGGAAGTGGCGTCGGCATGAGCACAGCCTATCGTAGCGGGCGGCCGGTGCCCCGAACCGGGTCGGCGGTTGCGAGAGACAAGAAAGCGGCCCCTCGGGAGGGGGACCGAGGGGCCGCAAAGGTGAACTATGTGTTGGCCCGCGCCGCGGGCTGCGGGATCAGATCGAGGCGACCACGCCCCCGATGCGATCGGTGATCACGGCCGCCGCTTCGCGAGCTCGATCCACCAGCTCGGGCACGCGGCTCGGCGTGATCCTGTTGCCGGAGGCGCGAACCTCGAGCGCAGCAACGACCGAGGCGCGCTGATCGAAGACCGGCACGGAGACGGCGTTGACGCTCGGCTCGTGCTCGCCGAAGGCGGTCGCGAAGCCGCGCTTGCGGACTCGGGCAAGCTCCTCGAGGAGCAGATCGACGCGAACGATGGTGTGCGACGTGTACGGGGTGAAGCCGATCTTGGACAGGCGGATCACCTCGCGCTCGGGCTGGCTGGCCAGCAGGACCTTGCCGGGAGCCGTGGCGTGGAGCGGAGAGTTGCGCCCGGTTCGATCCCGGCCCATCCCGGAGGCATCCGAGTAGGCGATGGTCAGGACGCTGTCGCCCTCGAGAACCTCGAGAGTGGTCGTCTCGCGGATCGTGCGGGCCAGTGACTCCAGCTCCGTGATCGCGATCGAGCGCAGATCCAGCGAACGCTCGGCATGACCGCCCAGCCGAACGACCGCCAGGCCGAGCCTGTACTTACCCGAGTCGTCGTCCTGCTCGACCAGTCCCCTCTTCTCGAGAGTGGCCAGCAATCTGGACGCGGTTGATTTGTGGAGTCCGAGGCGTCGCGCGAGCTCGGTGACTCCTGCCTCTCCTTGCGTCTCCCCGAGAGCGATCAGGAGCGAAGCAGCGCGGTCGACCGACCGTACCGCATTCCCGTCGAGCATTTGTCATCTCCTAACGGGCGTCTTCCGAATGGAAGCCAACCGCTTCCCGGCAGCATCGGGGCTGCTCGCCTGCTCCGCGCCCGAAGCGGAGCTGCGTGTTGAGAGCTGTTGCGGCGACCGCGCCGCTTTGTCCATCCCTGCCGCAAGACCTACCTGCCCGGGTCGTACATTCGATTGCGAATGGCACTTCACGTCTCGCGAGATGGGACGTTCTAGCGGGAATGTTTACATAGTTACTCAGGATTAGTCAAGCCCTCACGGGACCTTCGGGGACCTCCGAAGATGTCAATTTCGTGACATAGAGGTAGGCCTCGATATCGTTGCGCCGGCACTCATCGGCGGCCCGTGGCGATGCCAGATGCATCCCAAATGCGTGTCCCGGATCGGCGCCCCTCGGCGGCGGATTGCGCCCGCATACGGCCGGTCTGCCAGGGGCGGCGTACCATCGGAGTTGCTCGCTCATGCCCCCACTCCCGGGAGACGCCGTGCCAGGCGAAGGACCCATGCCCTCGCGAACCATCTCACCCGCGTCGCCGGCCGAAGCCGGCGAGACTCCCCTCTGCGCGGCGCTCGCAAAGGTCCGGGGACGATTCCCGGCGCTCTCGCGAGAGCACGCCGGGGCCACCTACAGCTACCTCGACGGCCCGGGTGGAACGCAGGTCCCAAGCTCGACGATCGAGGCGATGAGACGCTACCTGGAACGTTCGAACGCCAACCACGAAGGCGCCTTCCCCACCAGCGAGGAGAGCGACGCCATCCTGGCGGAGGCGCACGTCGCGGCGGCCGACTTCCTCGGCGCCGCCGGGCCCGATGAGGTCGTCTTCGGGCAGAACATGACCACGCTGACATTCGCCGTCAGCAGGGCTATCGGCCGAACGCTCCGGACCGGCGACGAGATCGTCGTTACCCGACTGGACCACGACGCCAACGTCGCGCCATGGCTGGCCCTGGAAGAGGAGCGCGGCGTCACGGTCCGCTGGGTCGGGATCCACGAGGAGGACTGCACGCTGGACCTTTCCGGCCTCGAGCGCGCGCTCGGACCGAGGACCCGCGTCGTCGCCGTCGGCATGGCATCCAACGCCGTCGGCACGATCAACCCAATCCCTCAGATCGTCGAGATAGCTCACGCCGCCGGGGCATGGACGTACGTGGACGCGGTCCACGCGGCACCGCACATGCCGATCGACGTGGCGGCCCTCGACACGGACTTCCTCGTCTGCTCCCCCTACAAGTTCTTCGGGCCGCACCTCGGCCTGCTCTACGGCAAGCCGGAGCGGCTCGAGAGGCTGGCTTCCTACAAGGTCCGCCCCGCGCCGGCGGACCCTCCGGGCAAGTGGGAGACGGGGACGCTTCCGGGCGAGTTGATCGCCGGGCTGCTGGGCACCTTCGACTACCTGGCCTGGCTCGGCCGCGAGTTCGGCGGAGCCGGCGATGCGGCCCCTCGCCGCGCGGTACTGGGTGCCGCGATGCAGGCGATCCGGGCCACGGAGCGCGAGCTGTCCCTGGCCGCCCTGGCGGCGCTCGGCGGTATTCCTGGACTGTCGTTGCGTGGCATCTCCGACCCGAACCGCGTCGCCGAACGGGTCCCGACCTTCGCCTTCACGCTAGCCGGGCACTCGCCGCGCGAGGTCGCCGCGGAGCTGGGCAGGCGAGGCATCGCGGTCTGGGATGGCGACTACTATGCCTACGAGTTGATTCGGACCCTGGGCCTGGCGGAGTCCGGTGGGATGGTCCGTGTCGGTTTCGTTCACTACAACGAGACAGCCGAGATCGAGCGCCTGGCCGAAGCGCTGCGAGCGATAGCCGGGTCGGCGGCGAAGTCACAGATCTCGGCCGCGAGCGAGAGAACATGACCGGCCGCGCACCCACTATCAAGCAGTTCTTCGAAGCCATCCGCAACGGCAACGAGATGGCCGTGGACGCCGCCATGGGCGCACACAGGCAGTTGCTCAGAGCCCGGGACCCATCGGGCCTCTCGCCGGTCCTGGTGGCTGCCTATTCGGGCCACACCAGGCTGGCCGGCCGTATCGCGGCCGCGCTGGGGCAGACCCCCGACGGCCTCGATGTCTTCGACGCCGCGGTCGTCGGCAACGTCAATGTCGCGCGGGCGCTCCTGTCGAGCGACAGGGCCTCGGTCGACGACCACGGACCGAACGGCTACACGGCCCTCCACCTGGCGGCCTATTTCGGGCAGCTGGAGATGGCGCGACTCCTCCTCGGGCGCGGGGCAGACCCCAACGCCGTGGCCCTGAACGAGTCGCGCGTGACGCCGCTCCATAGCGCGGTGGCGGCCAAACATCGCGACACGGCCAGCCTTCTGCTGGCCCTGGGCGCCTCACCGAACTCAGTCCAGCGCGGCGGCTGGACGCCGCTCCATGCGGCCGCCCGCGACGGAGAGGAGGTCCTCGTCGACATGCTCCTGCTCCGCGGCGCCGACGCCACTCGGAAGAGCGACGACGGCAAGACGGCCATCGACCTCGCGGAAGCAGGCGGCCACGCCGCCCTCGCCAAGCTGCTCCGCACCGCGTCGAAGCGCTGAGGGCGACCTACCCCTTGATGCCGAGCCAGCCCGGAAGCTCCTTGGCGAGGGTCGCCAGGGGCAGCGTGCCGTGGCCGAGGATGGCGTCGTGGAAGGCGCGGATGTCGAACGCCGAGCCGAAGGCCGATGACGCTTCCTTCCGCAGCCGCTGGATCTCGCGCTGGCCAACTTTGTACGTGAGGGCCTGGGCCGGCAGGCAGATGTAGCGGTCGGTCTCGATGAGGGCATCCGTCTCGGACAATCCGGCCTCGAGGAGTTGCTCGATCGAGCGCTGCTGCGGCCAGTGGAAGGCGTGGATGCCGGTGTCGACGACGAGCCGTGCCGCCCGATGAGCCTGCGCGTCGAGCATCCCAAACCGCTCGGTCTGGTTGAGGAAGAGGCCCATCTCATCGGCCAGCCGCTCCGAGTAGAGACCCCAGCCCTCGACGTAGGCCATGCCGGCCATGCGGGAGCCATGCCGCCGGAAGGCGTTGAGGTTTGGGTGCTCGCCCTGAAGAGCGATCTGGAAGTGGTGTCCCGGCACGGCCTCGTGGAAGCTCATGCTGGCCAGGCCGACGTAGCTGCGGCTGGGCAGGTCGTAGGTGTTGACGTAGTAGACGCCGGGCCGGCTGCCGTCGACCGACGGCGGGTAGTAGTAGGCCGCGGGCGCATCCGCCTCCTTGTACGGCTCGACGGCTCGAACCGAGCAACCGGCGTGCGGGAGATTCCCGAAGTAGTCCGGCGCGGCCGCCAGGGCGCGCTCGATCTGGCCTCGGGCACGGTCGAGCAGCTCGTCGATCGACGCGGGCACGGCTGCCGGGTCGCTCTTGAGGGCCGCGCGGGCCGCCTTCGTGTCGTCGCCGAAGCCGAGGTCGCGGGCGATGGCCCGACGCTCCTCCTCGATCGACGCCAGTTCCTCGAGCCCGCTGCGGTGCAGCTCGCCGGCATCAATCGCGAGCGACGTCCACGCCCGGATCTGCGTGAGGTATAGCTCGTCGCCGTGCGGTGCCGAGCACAGCCCGGGCTCCTCACGCGAGGCCTGACGGTACTTGCCCAGGAGCGTCTCAAGGAAGTGGCGGTCGGCGGGTTGAACGTACCCGGCGATGGCGTCGACGACGCGGTCGCGATCGGCCGGCCGGGCGAAGGTGATGGCGGTGGCGATCGGCGACTCCTCGGCCGGGATGGCCAGGAGCCGCTCGAGCTGGCCGATGACTCGCTCGGTCACGATGCGAGCGGCCGTCAAGCCGCCGGCGAGACCCTCTCGAACGACCTCGGCGTTCGCCGCCATGTAGCGCGGATAGTCGGCCAGGCGGGCGATGAAGGCTTCGAGCTGCTCGGGCTTCTCGGTCGGCTGGAAGGCGGCCAGGAGCGGCAGGATCGTCTGTGGACCGTCCATCTGGTCGACGACCTTGAGGCGGTCGATGCGCTGGCCCTGCTGCTCGAGCTCGATGTCGCAGATCACCCGGAGGATGTCGAGGGTGATGCGCTCCTCGGTCGGCAGGCCGCCGGTGGCGGCCGCCCTTGTCTCTATCGCGTCCGCCGCGGCCAGTGTCTCGCGGTAGAGCGCCCGGGCTCGATCCCGGCCCGCCGGCCCCGGGTCGTCCAGCCGGTCGGCCCCCTGTTCGTAGCCGAGAACCGTCGCCGTGATCGGCGAGAGGTCCAGGATGCCCTCCCAGAAGCGATCGGACAGCGCGTTGACTGCATCCGCCGCGGTGCCAGCCTCGGCCGCGTGGCTAATGTCGCCCACCGGACCCTCCAGCGATTGGGCAGCGGCCGGGCGAAGCCGTTCGCTCGGCGGTAGCTGTTGGCGCTAGGGTACTGCGAAGGACCCCATCGGCAGTCAACGGAACGCCGGCCCGCGGGGATCGGCCGTCCGGTCGGCGATCAACCCCCGAACAACGGGAGTTGCTCGCCGACCGAATCCGCCTGGGCATCTAGACCGAGGTACGGCTCCAGGTCGTCGAGCGTGGCCTCAGGCCTGAGGGCGAAGTCGGACAGGTGGTTCCACTTGAAGAAGTGCCAGTTGCGGTCCTCGATGGCCTTGCGCAGAAGGGGCGAGCGAGCCAGCTTGAACTTGGCCAGCTCGGCCCGCTCGGGCGGGATGACCAGGAACCGTACGACCTTGTCGTCGGCCGGGTAGCGGGCGTGATGGACCAGGACGGGCTCGCCCAGCATCGCGGTCCATTCGACCTCGAACAGGAAGCTGGCCCGGCGACGCACGTACCAGGCGCAGTCGACCCGATCGAGCTCTCCCTCCGGGGCCCAGGCGATCAGCGGGAGGTGGACGGCGCGCTCTTCGGCGTCGAGCCACTCGGCCAGCGGCCGGCCGTCCACCCGCCGGGTCTGCTGGCGTCTCCCGATCCAGACCCGCATACCGAGGCGGTGGCCGAGATCGGCCAGCCTGGCGATGACGCGGTCGTGGTCGACGGTGCGGGACTCGAGGTGCTCGAAGCCGGCGACGGCATCGGGCGTGCTGCCCGGGGCGAGATAACTGGCCAGGCAGGCCTCGATCAGCGCCCCGTCCGGCACGTCGCCACCCTTGAAGAGAGCCGCTGTGCGCTCGATCGCGGCGCGCTCGGTGAGGTGTCCGCCGGCTGAGAGGAGCGAAAAGGCGGCCCACTCCACTCGATCGGCGAGCGGCTGGGCAGCGACGCCGCGATCCTCCTCCGATGCCAGCCAGTACTGGCCCGGCTCGATCTGGCGGATGCGGCGGTTGTTGGGCCGGTCCAGCTCGCCATGGATGATCTCGAGAAGGCGGTCCACCGGGCCAAGCGGCGATTCCTCCTCCGCGTCCTCGGCCAGGGGGCGGATTCTCGGCCCGGCTCCGGCCGCGGGCGGCCCGCTCGTTTCCGCTCCGTGGATTGCCGAGAGGCCGCTGGCGGCGTCTGGAAGCACGACCCCGGGGTGGAGGGCGGCGCCGGGCCCCACCCCGTGGGCCTCCACCCAGGCCGCCCAACCATCGTCGGCCCGCTCGGGTCGCAGGATCCGGGCCAGCCTGGCCAGCTGGCCGGACCTGTCGAGCCCCATGAGCAGGTCGCCCAGGAGGTGTTCGAAGCTGGCCGGCTCGCCTCGGGCCTTGAGCGCCTCGACGGCGGTCTCGGTCACGTTCTGGGCGGCGACCGCCGAGCGGAACGGTCCCTCGTCCAGCTTCTCGGGACGGGCGAAGACGCCGCTCCCGATGATGGTGCCGGGATCTCCGGCTCCACCCACGACCGGCGGCAACGGGCGGTTGGCCCTCGTCCGCGGTCCGGGTTCCATGACGCCGGTCCGCGGGACGTACACCGCGATCCCGGCGCTGTCTTCGCCGCCACGCCGGAGCCGGGCATCCACGAGCCGACAGCCCGCGGCCGCTCCACCGAGGGCCGCCGCGACCAGCGTCTCGGGCTCGGCGTCGTCGAGCAGTAGGACGGCCCGGCCCGTCTGCGCCAGGGCCGGAGTGGCGATGGCCAGGGTGCGCCCGACGGAGCGGGCCAGTTCCAGGGCTTCCTCGGAGGCGATCGGCTTGACCGGCGGCCGGAAGAGCGCGTCGTACGGCAACAGCCCGACGGCCGCGGCCCCGAAGATCCAGCCCGTGCCGTGGTACGAGGCGGCGAGGCGTTCCGGCGTCCAGCGCAACGGCGCCTGGCCCAGGACGAGGCGGACCCGAGATGGCGAACTAGCGTGGGACATCCTCTCGCCGTGGAGGCCGATCCGACGGAGCGAACCGGGAGTAGTCTCCCCTACCGTCACGTTGGCCGTCCCGTCCTCGAGAGCTGCGAGATCGGGTCCGAGACGAGCGTAGGCGGACCGGGGCATGCCCTCGTCCAGCCGCCCGACGAAGGTCTTGACCAGCCTCAGACCGGCCTCGAAGGCGAACCAGGGGTTCAGCTCCCGCCACTCGTTCGCGGCCGGTACTTTGAGGACTCCGTTCGAGACGCGGACCTGCGCCGGTCTGCCGCGGTAGACGTAGAGGCGGCTGGCAAGGATGACCGCGTGGAGGAGCGCAAGGCGGAGCGCCGCGGTCACGGCGCCGACCCGATCCTCGGCATCGATGCGGGTCAGGATCGCGTGCAGACCCAGCAGCTGCCGGGGAGTGTGCAGGTCGATCAGCTGGTCCACGAGCGGATGGGTGGGCCGCGGCGCCGGAAAGCGCCGCCGCATCGCCTCGCGGGCGTCGCCGCTCGCACGAACCGAGTCGGCCAGCCTGATGTCGCCGTAGGTCGGGTCGGCCGCTCGCAGCTCCGACCCTCCGACCTGCTCCTGGCACTGGGCGCAGCGATACTCGCGCGAGATCGCTCGCAGCGACTCATCCGGCGTATACGACCACTCCGGCAGGGCGCCCACGTTCGTCGGGACGATCGAGGACCTGGCAGCGGCCGTGCCCTTCGCGCCGGCCTTCGCGCCGGCCTTCGCGCCGGCCTTCGCCCGGGTTTTCGTTCCGGCCGCGCCGCCGGCTTTCGCCGCAACGGGTATCGGCTGCCAGACCATCGACTCGAGGATCACCGGCCGGCCGCAGCGCGGACACGTGCTGGCATAGAGGGCTTCGATGGTCCGCCGGATCGTGGAGCCGGAGAACGGCGCGTTGGCGATGACCGTCGCCGCGGAGTCGATCTGGTGAACGTCGGGCGGGCGCAGCACCACGTCGGCCAGGAGCCGGGTCAGCGGCCACGTCTCGAAGTCGGCGGCCCGGCGCTGCTCGGCAATTGCGGCCCGCGCCACCCAGCCTCCGCGGCCGTTCAGGTCGAGGACGACGTCGCCGGGCTTGGTCCAGGCCTCGATCGCAGCGAACAGCTCGTCGGTCGAGGCAGGGGGCGCAAGCCGCTCGAAAGCGGGCAGGGATGGAACGCTGGAGAGCCCTGGCTCGGGGTTAGTGGCGGCGCGCCCGACCATGCTCCAATTGTGACAGACGGGCCCGCGGCCGAGTAACGAGTCGCGCCGGCCAGTGGCGGATCAAGGCCCCGGACGGCCGCTCGAGGCAGGTGCGGGAGCCCTCGCGCAGGCCCCCGGTTTCGGCCGAGACCTACGGCTCTTCGACCTCGTCGACTTCGTCTTCGAAGGCTTCCTCGCCGGTGACCTCGGCGGGCAGGACGCGGTCGAGGTCCTCGATCTCCTCGTCCTCCTCGTCGTCCTCGAGCTCCTCTTCCATGAGCTCTTCCTCGCGGAGGAGCGTGCCCTTCGTGTAGGGGCGGAGGTCCGAGGATCGGGCGGCGGTCGGGAAGCTGACCTTGCCGTAGTTGCGGGGGTCCTGGAAGATCTCGCGGATGACGATGCGGACGTCGCGGTCGCCCAGCGAGGTGATCCCGGCCGAGTACTTGTTGCCATCGGCGAGGAGCTTGAGCAGACGGGCGGCGACGCGCGGCTCGACGATGCCGATGCGGGTCCCGTTGGCCTCGGCGAAGAGGCGGTTGCCTTCGGGGATCAACTCCACGGCATCGCCGGGGTTGACGTGGGCGAGAAGGCGGGGCGAGGCGAGATCCGTCAGCATCGCGAAGCCGGTCTTGCCGGTCTCCTCGACGAAGATGGCGACGGGCGCCTTCTCGGCCTTGTCCGGGGCGGCGGTCTTGTCGCCGGCCTCGGTCATGAGGGCGCGGAGCCGCTCGATGTTCCGCTCGGCAATCCGGTTGGTGGGATCGAGGGCGAGCGCGATCTGGTAGTGCTCGCGCGCTTCGCCCAGCTCGCCCAGCTCCCAGAGGGACTTGGCGAGGCGGTTCTCGGCTTCGGGGTCCGGGCCCAGCTCCAGGATCTTGCGGTTGGTCTCGGCCGCCTCCGCCCAGCGGCCGGCGGCACCGTGCCCGATGGCCTGCTCCACCAGCTGTCGCTTGATCCGAACGGTGTTGCCGCCGGTGCCCTTTTCGATATCGGGGAAGGCCAAGGATCAGGTTCCTTTCGATGTCTGCGCCAGATCGATCGCTGGAGCGGCGAGAAGGCGGTCGTCGCCACCTCGCGGAAGGCATGCGAATTCTGACGGGACGCGCCCGTCCGGACCATGCTTTCTAGCATCCGCCGCCAACCCTGTCAACGCGAGGGGCCTTTCGGTGGCTGTGCCGCGGAACCCGCGGGGGCCGGCGCACCGAAGTTTCCCAATTCTCACCAGGATGACATTGGGAAACCGGAGGCCGCGCAATGAAGCCTGGCTGGGCTCATCCCCACGATCAACGGCCCGCGCCCGAGCGTGAAGTGGCGGCGGCCCCGCCCCGCGAGGCCAGCCGATCGGTCAATGAGTCCTTCGCGGGCCGATTCCTTCGCGGGCCGATTCCTTCGCCCAATGTCGCGTTGGTGAGAAATCGGCAAGAATCGGCCGGCTGGCAGGGATATGGGCCCGGGGCAGGCTCGGCGCCGCAGCCTTTTCGTTTAGTCTCTCCGGACGAAGGCGCGCAGCTCGCCGGCCCACAGCTGGAGGTCGAGCACCGCGGCGTCCGTCCTGATCAGGAGGCCGGTCAGCTCGAGCAGGTCGTTGAGCTGCGGGACGGCCTGGCGCACCTGTTGGCCGACGAGCCAGCTGTATGGCATACGGTCGGTGACATCGAAGGCGGACCACCGGCCGTATCGATCGAGGTAGGCCCGGTCCGACTCGCTCAGGGGCTCGCGGAACGGATCGACCCAGGCCGCCCCGTAGAACTCGAGGGTCCAGTCCGCGGCCGCGTCGCACATAACGACCGAGCCGTCCGAGAAGGTCAGCTCGATGGCGCCGTCCCTGGTGTTGGCCTCGTCCCGGAAGAGGTAGTGCAGCCGCCGGATTCGGGCTATCTCGCGCCCGACCAGATCGGGCGAGGTCGACAGGCGGTGGGCCCGGCTCCAGCCCTCGTGCCGGGGCAGCCTGGCGCCCGGGCTCATGACCAGCATCCGGTACAGGTGGTCCAGCGTGGCCGCGGGATCGTCGGTCAGCCCGGTGTGAACCTCGGACCGCTGGACCATCGTGCTGCTGGGCGAGGCCAGCCAGTGGAATCGCTCGGCCTTTGGCAGGGTGGCGATCGGGCCCGCCGTGACGTCGCCTCGTGAGACCCGCTCGATGGCCGACAGCTGGGCGAAGATCTCGTCCGCGTCGCAATCCGGGGCGAGGACGCTCAGCCTCGCTCCGTCGAGGCCCGTTCGGGCGCCGAGGAAGCGCCGCTCGCGGCAGAAGAGGACGACGCCGGCGTTGATGAACTCGGCCCGCTCCACACGAGGAACGGCCCGCAGGACGGTATAGGCGAACGGGCTACGCGCCTGTCCGGACACGTTCCGCCTCCTCGGCGAGTCCTCGATGGGCCGCCAGCCTGCGGCCCAGGTAGTCGAGATATGAGGCCCTGTGGGCGGCCGGAGTGGGCAGGCCGGCCTCCGCCGCCAGCCAGGAGTCGGGCACCGATTCGATGATCGTCCGGAAGAGGTCGGGCGTCAGCATCGGCGCCAGCCGTTCGTCGGCCTCCACGATCGAGCCCGCCAACGGCAGCAGAACGTGGCTCTTGATCTGGGCGAGGGGCTTTCGGGCGTGGGCGGCGGCTCCCTTCCAGGCGTGGTGGATGTAGAGGGCCGAACCGTGGTCGATCAGCCACAGGCGGCCGTGCCAGACCAGCATGTTCGTGTTGCGGGCGTCTCGATCCACGTTGGTGGCGAAGGAGTCGAACCAGACGACGGCTGCGCAAAGGTCCGGCGGGGGCGCGAAACCGGCGGCCGGATCGAAGCCCAACGCGCCCGGCAGGAAGTCCAGGCCAACGTTCACGCCGCTGCTCCGCTGGAGCAGTTCCCGGATCTCCTGGTCGGGCTCGGCGGCCGCCAGGCGCCGGTCGAAGTCGATGAGCACGATCTCCGGCACGAGCAGCCCGAGGGCCCGGCCGATCTCGCCGGCGATCAGCTCGGCGACGAGAGCCTTCTCGCCGTGGCCGGCGCCGCGAAACTTGGCGACGTACAGGCCGTCGTCGTCTGCCTCGACCACCGCCGGCAGCGAGCCGCCCTCTCGCAGCGGTGTCACGTATCGCGTGGCGGTGACCTGGCGGATCACGCCGCAAGTATCGTGCCCGGGACGCGGCGGCGCACAGCCCCAACTCGGGGAGTGGCGGCCAGCCCGGGGAGGGGCGGCCAGCCCGGGGAGGGGCGGCCAGCCCGGGGAGTGGCGGCCAATTCGGGGAGTGGCGCGGGTCGCGCTCCCCTATCTCGCCAGCCAGCCCCAGGCGACGGCCGCGGCGGCTGCGAGACCCAGCAGCGCAAGCTCCTGCAACAGCTGCGGATTCTGCGGGACCGGACCGGGCGACTCGCGCAGATCCGTCGCCGCGTACACGGTGAGGGTCAGGAGCGCGGGGATGAAGAGCCGCGGCAGGCCCATCGTCCGCAGCAGGAACGTGACGGCGGCCACCGGCAGCGCGTACTGGCCGATCGCCACGATCCGGACTATCCGATCGAAGCGATGCGGCGACGTCAGCGAGGCTATCCGGTAGCCGATCACTCCGGCGATCGCCCCGTTCAGGATCACCAGCTCGGCCAGGTGGGCCGTGGTGATCGGCGCGTGGTCGATGGCGAGCCCGCCCGGCACGAGCGCGCCGGACGCCACGAAGGCCAGGAACGCGAGCCCGAACGCCGCCGATCGAACCGCCAGCGGCCGGGGGTGCGGCGGCAGCTCGGGAGTGTTCACGACCACCGGCTCGGCCACGATGACGGGCAGATCGAACTCCGCCCGCTTCTTCGGCCGGAACCGGACCGTGGGCGGCTCGGTCGACACGGCCCTCGCCACCATACTGCCCGGCTCGACCGCCGCGGCCTGCCTCGACGCGACCACCTCGGGGCTCGTCTCGAGGCTCACGACCCAGGCCACGATCGCCCAGCCCGCCAGGAAGTCGATCACGAGCCACGGCATCGGGTCGACGATCCGCGAGATCCCGGCGATCGAGAAGGCGGCCAGGGCGGGGAGGATCATCGGAACCAGCGGCATCCGCCACGGCCGCAACTCGCCGATGATCGGGCCCGTTCCCGCGGCGGCCGCCAGCGCGATCAAGGCGGTGGTGAGCGCGGCGGGTCTCGGGTCGAGCCAGTGCACCAGCACGGCGACCGACGCCACGGCCAGCCCCAGTTCGCGGGCCAGGTTGCGTTGCTGCATCTCCGAATGGTACGCAACCTCGCCCGATCGCGAGAAGGGTGCCGACTCTCGCGTCAGCCGGGTTCGCTCACGCGCCCCGCCGGCGCGCTCAAGCGGGCCGCCTTGCCGGCGACCCAATCGAGCAGCTCGGCCCGCGACCTCGTGTTCATCACCTGGTTGGCCGTGAGCCAGGCTCGGCGGGCCATGGCCGTGCCCCAGCGCAGGTTGTCGAGCTCCTCGATCCTGTGGGCGTCGGAATCGATGGTGAAGATGCAGCCGAACTCCGAGGCACGGCGGGCCCGGGCGTCGGAGAGATCCAGGCGCTCATCGGAGCCGTTCAGCTCAAGAGCGGTGCCGGTCCGGGCGGCCTCGGAGAAGACCGCATCCCAATCCAGGTCGAGGTCGTCGCGCGTGCCGATGTACCGGCCGGCCGGGTGGGCGATGACGTCGACGTTGGGGTTTCGAATGGCAGCCAGCGTTCGCGCGGTGAGTTGCTCGCGGTTCTGCCGGCGCGAGACGTGGACCGACGCGACGACCAGGTCGTAGCGGGCGAGCAGCTCGTCGGGGTAGTCGAGCGTGGCGTCGGCTCGGATCTCCAGCTCGCAGCCGTGCAGCAGCCGGAATCCCTCGGGGGAAGTCTCGGGCGGTGCCGTGCCGTCGGCTTCCTCGGCCTCGAAGCGCCGGTTCAAGGCCGCAACGATCGCCCGCTGCATCTCGACGCGCTCCGGCGTGAGGCCCCGGGCGATCGCGAGGCTGACGGTGTGGTCGGTGAGGACGAGGTACGAGTAGCCACGACGCCGGGCGGCTTCGGCCATCTGCTCGATCGTGTGCACGCCGTCCGACCAGTCGGAGTGGCTGTGGCAGTCGCCCCGAAGGTCTGCCCGCGTCACGAGCGCCGGCAGCGCGCCGGCCAGCGCCGTCTCGACCTCGCCGCGATCCTCTCGCAGCTCGGGCTCGATGAAGGGCAGCCCCAGGAAGCCGTAGGCCTCGGCCTCCGTCGGGAAGGTTCGAAGTTCGGCCGCCTCGCCGCCCGGCCCCACCGCCGGCTCGCCGTCCTCGCCGAGTCGCAGGTAACCCTTCTCGGAGAGGCTCCAGCCCTTGTCGCGGGCTATTCCACGCAGTCGGACGTTGTGTTCTTTCGATCCGGTGAAGTGGATCAGGTACGTGCCGGCCTCGCCGGGCGGCATGATCATCAGGTCGACCTGGGGTCCGCCGAGGAGCCGGACGGCGGCCTTGTGCGGACCCTTCGCGATCACCGACTCGACCGAGCCGAGGGTCGTGAACCGCTCGACCAGATCCGCAGGCCGGTCGGTCTCGGCGAGCAGGTCCAGGTCACCGATCGTCTCGCGCCGCCGCCGGAACGATCCGGCCGGCTGGATCGAGCACAGGCCCGGCACCTCGGCGAGTTCGGCAAGGAGCGTCTCGACGATCGCCTCCGCCTGGCCCAGTCGCATCCGCTCCTGGCGAGACTCCATCGCCGCGATCCCCGCCAGAACGCCCTCCTCGGTCTTGGCCGACATCCCCTTCAAGCCGCGCAGCGAGCCGGCTTCGGCCGCCCGCCGGAGATCGTCGAGGGTCTCGATGCCCAGCTCTTCGTGGAGCTGCTTGACCGTGCGGGGACCGATGCCGGGGATCTGGAGCAGCGCGACCAGGCTCGACGGCACCTCCTCGCGCAGGCGGTCGTAGAAGGCCAGGTGGCCGGTCCTGGCCAGCTCCTCGATCTTCTTCGCGATCGCCTCGCCGACGCCCTGGATCCGCGGCGGATAGCCATCCAGGTAGGCACGCGATATCTCGACGGGTGAGTGGGCGATGGCGTCGGCGGCCCGGTGGTAGGCCACGGTCTTGAAGACCAGCTCACCCTTCACCTCGAGCATGTCGCCGATCTCGTGGAAGATGCGGGCCAGCTCGCCGTTGGTTGGGACAGGGGGCGTCTCGGGCACGTCCATCGATCAAATGGTAGCCGGGGCGCCGTGCCGGTCATGCCTGCGGCCTGTCGTGCCGCTGGGCGCGGTTCCGCCCGGCGCGGCCGGCTGGTCTACCTCGCCGCGGCCGACTGTCAGGACTCGACGACCCTGTCGCGGCCGGAGCGCTTGGCCGCGTACAGGGCCCGGTCCGCTCGCTCGACGATATCCTCGATCGGCTCGCCGGCTTGCGAGCCCGAGGCCACGCCCACCGAAACCGTGACGCGCTCCGTGACGCCGGCCTCGATCAGGTCCATCTCCCGGACGTTCTGGCGAATCCGCTCGCCGATCTCCATGGCCCATCCCTGCGAAGGGTTGCGGAGCAGGACCACGAACTCCTCGCCGCCGAAGCGGGCCGGGATGTCCTCCTCGCGGACGGAGAACTGGATGGCGTTGGCGATAGCCCGGAGGACCACGTCGCCGACCTGGTGGCCGTACTGGTCATTGAGCTTCTTGAAGTGGTCCACGTCGACGGCGATGATCGCCACGCGGTCGGTGGACCGGCGGCGGCTGGCGAGCAGCCGGCAGTACTCGTCGAAGTAGCGCCTGTTCGGCAGCTGGGTCAGCTGGTCGGTCCGGGCGTCCGACTCTGCGGCCTGGTGCGAGTAGACCCGGGCAAGAGCGGCGGAGGCTTCGGCGGCCGCGCTGTTAAGCAGACGGACGGCGGCCTCGGGCCAGGCGTCGTCGGTCCGCCGCGACAGCACGATCGCGCCGGCGATCGACCGGCCGGTATGCAACGGCACGGCCAGGGTATTGCGCAGACCGTAGGCCTCACGCAACCGAAAGGCGATCCGATCGGCAAGCTCGCGCGCCGTCGCATCGTAGCCGGGGCCGGAGGAGTCGCCGGGCCGCGACCTGACGCCTCGGTTCTGCAGCGGCGATCCCTCGAGCTCCGGTCCTGCCTCTTGTCCGGCCAGCCAGCGGCTGATTGAGTCGCCGTCGACCAGGCGCACGCGGTCGTCGCGAGGCTGCGGCGGCCTGTCGCGCAGACGGCGCCTGTCAGGCCGTTCGAGCTGGCTGATCGGCATATCCGAGTTGGAGGTCGGGGCGCCCGGGAGCATCGACACAAAAGTCACTTCCAGGACGGAACTGCCCGGCCGGAGCCTCACCACGGCCACGTGGTCCGCCTCGGTCGCTGCGCCGAGCTCGTGCACGATCGACTCCACGACCGCGTCGGGCGATAGCGAGCGCGAGAGAGCCCGCACGATGCTGGCGAAGCTCTGCGTCTCCGAGTGGAGCCGCTCCGCCTCCATACCGGAGATGCGGGCGTTGACGACGGCGAGGGCCACGAGGGCCGCCGGCGTAATCGCAAGGACCAGGTCCATCGGCCCGCCGTTGGAGACGAGGAACTCCACGAGACCCCGGCCGACGAGAATCGCGACGCAGATTCCCAGCAACGCCCAGGTGACGAGGACGCGCGGCGGCCGACCTCGCAGGCGCTTTCGCGAGAGGTCCCTGGCTCCTGGCTGGCTCACGCCTGAAGGATGCCCCAAATCGACTCGTTCTCCGGCTCTTTGCGCTGGTGCAGGTGGACCAGGGTCGGCGGCATTTCGTTCGCAAGGCCGGCGGCCCGCCGCCATTCGTTGACCCTTCCGCCGGGCACGGGCTAAACTCGCTGTGGTTCGAGGGTGAGTGTTTCCGTGCCCTCTCGGATCCGTCAAGACCCGCTTCGGAGGATCCCTCCCTCAGTGGAGACCGGACCCAGTACCAGCGGCGCCGGGCGCGCAGATAGCGCACGCCGCGCCGCCATCCAGTATCTCGTCCGCCCAGCCCTCTAGACGGGACGCCCAAAGGGGCGCGCCACCTGAAGGCGGGACGGACCCGCCGTCGAGGTGGCAGATGCTCTACCTGAGCCAGGCGATCGGCCGGCCCGTGCGCGACCAGCACGGTGAGCCGATTGGAACCGTTGCCGACCTGATCGTCGCCATCGGCGATCGCTACCCGCCCGTGACCGGAATCGTGGTCAAGACGAACGGCCGCGAGATCTTCCTGAACTGGCCGTCGGTGACATCCCTGGACGCCACCGGCGCCACTCTGGGCACTTCCGCCATCGACATCACCAAGTTCCAGCAGCGGCCCAACGAGATCCGCCTGAAGCTGGACCTCATGGATCGCCAGATCGTGGACATCGACGGCCGCAAGGTGGTCCGCGTCAACGACCTCCGGCTCGACGAAGTAGAGGGCTCACTTCACCTGGTCGCGGTGGACGTCGGGGCGACGGGGCTACTGCGCCGGCTCGGCATCGAGGGTCCGTGGCGAACGGTCGCTCGCGGCCTGCACCGCGACGTCCCGGAGCGGTACATCGACTGGGAAGACGTGGACCCGGTGGAACGGACGATCGCCAGCGTCAAGCTGCGGGTCCCGCACAAGGGTCTGGCCGAGTTGCATCCGGCGGACCTGGCCACGATCATCGACCAGCTCAGCCGGAGCGACCGGGTCGGCGTCATCGCCTCCCTCGACGACGAGGCCGCGGCCGACGCGATCGGCGAGATGGAGCCGGAAACCCAGGTCGACATTCTCGAGGACCTCGAGCCCGCACGGGCCGCCGACATCCTGGAAGAGATGGATCCCGACGAGGCGGCGGACCTCGTTGCGGACCTCTCCGAGGACAGCCGCGAGGAGATCCTCGGCCTGATGGAGAAGGACGAGGCCGAGGAAGTCCAGGAGCTGATGACCTACGCCGAGGACACCGCCGGCGGGATCATGACGACGGAGTTCGTGGCCGTGCCGGCCAGTCTGACGGCCGCTCAGACGATCGACCGCCTGCGCGAGCTCGAGCCGACGGCCGAGACCATCTACTACGTCTACGTGACCGATGCCGAGGATCGCCTCGTTGGCGTGCTCTCGCTCCGCGATCTCATCGTGGCCAAGCCGAACACGGTGATCTCCACCTTCATGTTCGACGAGCCGGTAGCCGTCCACACCGACGCGAGCCAGGAGGAGGTCACCGAGGTCGTGGCCCGCTACAACCTGCTGGCGGTGCCCGTGGTGGACTCCGAGGGTCGCCTCGAAGGCATCGTCACCGTTGACGACGCCATAGACACTCTCCTGCCGCAACCGTCCAAGCGCCGTCTCCCGCGCCTCTTCAGCAGGTCCGGGACGGCGGACCGATGAGGGGGCCCGCGCTCTCTCTCACGCCTCGCGCGGTCAATCGAGTCAGGTTCGCGGCGATCCTGGGCGTCCTCGGACCGGGGCTCGTGAGCGGCTTCGCCGACAACGACGCCGGGGGCATCACCACCTACTCCGTGGCTGGAGCCAGGTTCGGCTACGACCTGTTGTGGGTCCTGCTGGCCAGCCAGATCGTCCTCTTCTTTACCCAGGAGGTCGGCGCACGCCTCGGGCTGGCAACCGGCCAGGGGCTTGCCGGCATCGTCCGGGAGAAGTACGGCGTGCGCTGGGCCGCTTTCATGACCAGCACGATGCTCGTCGCCAACGTTGGCTCGATCATCGCCGAGTTTGCCGGCTGCAGCGCCGCCCTGAGCCTCTTCGGCGTGCCAAGCTGGATGAGCGCCCTGCTGGCCGCCACGGTCGTAGTCCTGCTCTTGACCCGGGGCAACTACAGCAAAGTCCAATACCTGTTCGTGGCCGTCGGCATCGGCGTATCGCTGGCCTACTTCGTGTCGGCCCTGCTGGCGCATCCTGACTGGGGCCGCGCGGCGTCGTCGCTTGTCATCCCACGACTCGCCTCGTCGCCGGTGTACTGGGTCACCGTCGTCGCCACGGTCGGCACCACCATCACTCCCTGGGGTCAAGCCTTCATCCAGTCGTACGTGGCCGACAAGCGCCTCGGTCCGGAGGACATGATCGGCTCGCGATTGGACGTCGGCCTCGGCGCCTTCCTCACGAACCTCATCGGCGCCTTTATCGTCATCGCCTGCGCCGCAGCCGTGTGGGCATTGGGGACCCAGGTAGACACTGGTTCCCCAGACGCGGTCCCGCAGATTGCCCGAGCCCTCAAGCCGTTGGCTGGCGACGGGGCCACGGTCCTGTTCGCCGTCGGACTGCTTGCCGCCTCATTCCTGGGGCTGGGCGTGGTTCCGTTGACGAGCGCCTACGCGGCCTGCGAAGCATTCGGCTGGGAAACGGGCGTGGATTGGCGCTGGCGCGAGGCGCCGGCCTTCTACGGTCTGATGATCTTCTTCATTGCGAGCGCCGCGGCAGTCGTGCTTGTTGTGCCGCCGGGCGGCCTGGTCCAGGTGATGTTCACGGCCCAGGTCGTCAACTGCCTGCTGTTGCCGTTCGTGCTCGTGTTCGTGATGCGCCTGTCGGCCGACAAGAAGCTGATGGGCTCGCTCGTGAGCGGCCGGTTCCTGCTGTCGATCGGCTGGATCGGGACGGCGCTTCTGGTCGTCCTGTCGCTGACGCTGGTGGCGACGTCCGTGATGGGCATCTGACTCAGCCTCGGCCTCAGGTTCGGACGCCCAGCTCGAGCCACAGCGCCGCCATCTCGGCGGTGACGACCCGCAGATCGTGCCTGTTGACGGAGGCCGGGCCGGCGGCACCGAGGCGGGCCCGGAGGTCCGCGTCGCCCAGACGGCGCAGGGCCGCGGCCAGGGCGGCCGGATCGTCGGGCGGGATCAGCAGTCCGTTCTCGCCGTCGTGCACGACGTCGCGCAGGCCGCCGACCGACGCCGCGACGACGGGGATCCCGCAGGCCAACGCCTCGACCGCGGCAAGCCCCAGCGGTTCGCGCCGGGACGGCACGACGACGACGTCGGCCGCCTGCAGCCAGGCCGGCACCTCTTCGGCGGGCACGGGACCGCGTTGCGCCACGGACGGGTAGGCCGCGGCCAGGTCCCCCGCCAGGGGGCCGTCGCCGAGCATGACTCCGGTCCAGCCCGGGTGCCCTTCCGCCGCATCCGCCCGTT
>Ga0209777_10000588_pt1 | contig 58674 bp, 41 predicted proteins | sample FrelakmetHBP12HB_FD_187147 | JGI IMG/M metagenome (GOLD analysis project Ga0209777, IMG submission 187147) | Freshwater lake sediment microbial communities from the University of Notre Dame, USA, for methane emissions studies -HBP12 HB (SPAdes)... | ecosystem: Environmental > Aquatic >...
CCGGTGGCTCCGGCGCTCTGTGCAGCGTGTACGACAAAATGCTGCTCAGGAATGCCGATCGAAGGGTGGTTTACTGCCGAGGATTACTTTGCCTACCGGATGCTCTATGATATGCCGGCAGCATTGAAGGCAGAAGCGCCGATCTGGGGCAGCTGCTCGTTTCTTCATCCAGATGGATGCTCTCTGCCCGAGGATATGCGGCCGCTTGCATGCGTGAAAGTAAATTGTCCTGCACTCAACCAGGAGCTTGAAGAGCGGGGGGGGGTTGAAGAGTTCAAACGGCTGTGTGCCGCACTTGACGATATTCAAACAAAGCTCTGGGAACTGGTAACCGCGCACGAGGAGCAATAGGGTACCATGCAGCTTTTGCACCCGCACCTGCTCAATCAGCCCTTCGGCGACCCCGCGCTCTATGTGGAGCTGAAGGGAGAGCGCAGTGCTCTTCTTTTTGACCTGGGCGATATAGCAACACTTCGTGCCGGAAAGATTTTGAAAATATCCCGGGTGTTTGTTTCCCACATGCACATGGATCATTTCATCGGCTTTGACCATCTCCTGAGGCTATTTCTTGCACGGGATGCAACGCTGCGCGTGTACGGGCCACAGGGTATTATCAATACCATCAAGGGGAAACTGAAGGGCTACACCTGGAATCTTGTGAGTGGCTACCCGTTCATCCTGGAGGTCGCGGAAATACTCAAGCATTCCATGCGCAGGGTTTCTTTTGTCTGCCAGGACGGTTTTAAACCCACGCCTGTCGAGACCGTCCCCTTCAATGGTATGGTAGATAAGAATCCCCACTATACCGTCAACGCGTTGCACCTTGACCACAAGATTACTTCTCTGGCATTTGCAATGGAAGAGCGCTTTCATATAAATATAAACAAGGATCGTTTGAACAAACTGAGTTTACCCGCAGGCCCGTGGCTGCGGGAGCTTAAAGATTGCCTGTGGGAGGGAAAACCGGACACGTTCAAGGTAAAAATATCCGCACATGATAAGCCCGGGCAGGAAGTGTCACGGCTGCCGCTCGGCAAGCTGAAGCGGGAGATTGTTTCAATAACGCAAGGTCAGAAAATCGTCTATGTTTCAGACTGCAGGGGAACAGATGATAATCTCCGGAAAATTATCCGGTTTGCCATGAATGCTGATATACTGTTCTGTGAAGGGTCCTTCCTTTCTCAGGACCGCGCCAAAGCAGAGGAGCGCGGACACCTCACTGCAGAACAGGCAGGTTTTATAGCGCGGCAGGCCCGGGTGAAGGTGCTGCAGATTTATCATTTTTCCCCCCGCTATGAAAACTGCCCTGAAGCACTGTATCAAGAGGCGGAACGGGCGTTTAAGGGTAAATCGGTAACGAGGTAAAAAGGTGAGTCGGTGAATGGGTGAATGGGTGAGTCGGGATTGCAGATTTTAGAGTGTCCACCCTCCGCAGTTTCTGGTGGGCAGATGTAGTAGCGATAGCGAAGAACCATGCTATGTTTAATTGACCATCGTTACCAGTGCTAACGGAGGACGGGAAGATTATGTCTGTCTTCTGAAAGTCTGTTTTCTGTTGTCTGTCATCTGAGTTTCACTGGTCATGGTTCGACAGGCTCTTCGCAGGCGAGTCACGGGTCACCAAACACGTGCCTGAACGATCTTTGCACTAAAAAACCTGAGATTGTGGTACTATTACCGTGAATTATTTTAATCAACAGCCAGTCAGCTGGCTGATACCCGTGCAGCTGGCAAAATCATATATACCTGATAATGCAGATCTCCTTGAGTGGCAACATGCGGGCATTCAGTCAGTCGTGAATCTGCTTGAACCATATTATGAGGATGTTGTTACACAGGAATTCAGGCAGGGGTTTAAGGTGCTGCACTCACCAATACCTGATATGTGTGCACCGACACTGGACCAGCTGCAAGCAATTGTACAATGGATTGACCGGGAGATTTGCGCAGGGAAACGGGTGCTGGTACACTGCTTTGCGGGGATTGGAAGAACCGGGATCATCCTTACCGCATACCTCATGTATAAGGGTGAAGCAATGCACGATGCTCTGAACATGGTTCTCAAGATTGGCTCGGAGCCGCAAACCCGGGAGCAGTTTGATATCCTGGAAGAGTTCAGCCTTCGGCAGAAGGATACCGGCACAGAGAAACAAAAAACGACATAGTCAGGCTGTTAATTTGAAATTATTTTTAGAAATTTTTAAAAATTGCCTTCCATATATTGCCCTACAATCAACAATCTCCATCTCGGGATACATTTTAGGTAGGGTTAAAATCAATATGCTCAATCAAATCAACAGCCTGAGTCTTATGAATGAACAAAAACAGTTTAAAGCAGGATATGTTGCAATCGTTGGCGGCCCCAATGTGGGCAAGTCTACCCTGGTTAACCGGCTGGTGGGCACAAAACTCTCCATTGTTACGCCCAAGCCGCAGACAACCCGCAGCACCATCCGCGGCATTCTCACGACCGCCGAGGCACAGATCATTTTCATGGATACGGCAGGCATTCACAAGCCCAGGGACATATTCGGCGAGTATATGGTCAGCGCGGCAAAAAAGACCTTTCTTGATGCTGATATTATATACCTGATGGTAGAAAACACCCTGCCGCGAAAAATGGATTTGCAGCTCATTGAAGAACTGCAGACGACGAACAAGCAGATATTTCTGCTCATTAATAAAGTGGATCTCGTAACGAAGGAGTCCATTTTACCGGTGATTGCTGCCTACCGCTCGACGATGAATTTCAGTGAAATACTTCCCCTATCCGCACTCGACGGCGATAACACTGAAGCCCTCCTGAAAATGACCATTGACACGCTACCGAAGAGCCCGCCCTATTTTCCGGAAGATATCACTTCAGACCAGATCGAGCGGGAGTTCATCTCGGAGTTTATACGGGAAAAGATATTTATGAATACATTTCAGGAAATACCATACAGCACCGCGGTAGTGATTGATGATATGACCGAGCGGGAGGGAGGGGGCGCCTATATATGCAGCACTATCTACGTGGAGAAAGATTCCCAGAAGGGTATCATCATCGGCAAAGGCGGGCAGATGATTAGAAAAATTGGAGAAGCGGCGCGCCGCGAAATTGAGGATTTTGTGGGTTATCAGGTCTATTTGGAATTGCATGTTAAGGTGGAAAAAAGCTGGCGCAAAGAAATCAAGGCGCTCAGGAAGCTGGGCTACCGTTAGACAGTTTATTTCCAGTGAATGATATGCTAATAAAACAACTGGATGGTACCGAGGATGCGCAGTTAACCTGACCAGCAGATTATTAAGGAACGTGAAACATGACAGCGAAAGATGACAGCGAACGAATGAATGCGGGCGACGATGCCGGAGACGCAGCCGGGCGCAGGGATTTCATCAGGGACATTATAGAAGAAGACCGCAACACCGGCAAGCATCAGAGCCGCGTGCATACCCGATTCCCGCCGGAGCCGAACGGCTACCTGCATATCGGCCACGCCAAATCCATCTGCCTCAATTTCGGCATTGCCGCCCAGTACAACGGCCTGTGCAACCTGCGGTTTGACGACACCAATCCGAGCAAGGAAGACGTGGAATATGTGGACTCGATTCAGGAGGATGTGCGCTGGCTGGGGTTTGACTGGGGAGACCGCAGGTACTACGCGTCAGACTATTTCGAGCAGATCTATGAATATGCCGAGCAGCTCATCAAGGCCGGCAAAGCGTATGTCTGCGATCTGAACGCTGAAGAGACCAGGCAGTACCGCGGCTCGTTCACCGAGCCGGGCAAGGAGAGCCCGTACCGCAATCGCACGGTGGAGGAAAATCTTGACCTGTTCCGGCGCATGCGGGCAGGGGAGTTTCCGGACGGCTCACGCACGCTGAGAGCTAAGATCGACATGGCCTCACCCAATATCAACATGCGCGATCCGGTGCTCTACCGCATCCTGCGCTTTAAGCACCACCGCACGGGCAGTGCCTGGTGCATCTACCCCATGTATGACTATGCCCATCCCATCTCTGATGCCATCGAAAAGATTACTCATTCCATCTGCACCCTTGAATTTGAAGACCACCGACCGCTCTACGACTGGTTTATAGAAAATCTCCCGGTTCCTGCCCGGCCCCGGCAGATCGAGTTTGCCCGCCTTAACTTAACCCATACGGTGATGAGCAAGCGAAGACTGCTGCAGCTGGTACAGGAAGGACACGTCAAGAACTGGGATGACCCGCGCATGCCGACCATTGCCGGGCTGCGCCGCAGAGGATATACGCCTGAAGCAATACGTAATTTCTGCGATACCATAGGTGTTGCCAAGCGTGACAGCACGGTGGACATTGCGCTGCTTGAGCACTGCATCAGGCAGGACCTGAACAAGCGTGCATTGCGGGTGATGGCAGTGCTCAGGGCGCTGAAAGTAGTCATTGAAAACTATCCTGAAAACCAGTCTGAGGAGCTTGACGCCATTAACAACCCTGAAGACCAGAATGCCGGAATAAGAAAAGTTCCGTTCTCGCGGGTGCTCTATATTGAGCAGGATGATTTTCGTGAAGACCCGCCGCCGCAATATTTCAGATTATCACCGGGGCGCGAAGTGCGCCTGCGCTATGCATATTTTATAAAATGCACCGGAGTGGTTAAGGATGAAAAGACCGGCGAGATAACAGAAATCCGCTGCACCTATGACCCGCAGACAAAGGGGGGCGATGCCCCCGACGGCAGGAAGGTTAAAGCAACTTTGCACTGGGTCTCAGCGAGCCATTCAATACCTGCAGAGGTGCGCCTGTATGATCATCTTTTCCACACGCCTGATTCCCCGGCAGATGAAAATGTTGATTATAAAACCTTCCTCAACCCGAAATCACTGGAAGTGCTGAAAGGCTGTTTTGTTGAACCAAGCCTGGCAAAGTCTGTTCCCGGCAGCCGCTATCAGTTCGAGCGCCTGGGATATTTCTGCGTTGATCCGGATGCAGCAAAAGGAAAGCCTGTTTTCAACAGGACCGTGACGTTGCGTGATGAGTGGGCGAAGATTGAGAAGGGCGGAAAGGCTCCGGCGAAGAAAAAGAATTAGTTGTGCGGTCTGAGTAATGAGTGCTGAGCCATTTCAATTGCAGATTGGGTAAAGAGGAGAAAAGGTGAAGAGGTTTAGCCTCTTGGCCTTTTGTTCTTTTAACCTTTCAACGGATCGCGGTTCGACCATCGACAGGCTTATGGCTTATCACAAGCGGTTCACTTGTCAAATAGGCAATACAGAGAACCTCTAATAATTCCCAATCCGTCACTCCCGCCCCCATTTTTATGAGTATAAACTCCAGCGGGAGTCCAGTAATTTGAAATGGTTATAGATTCCCGTCCTCGACTAAAACATTCGAGGGCAAGCTTTCAGGGGAATGACATTTTTAGAGGTAGCCTACAGTCTAATAAGAAAGGGCTCGATTATGCTGAATAAAATAAATCCCACCCAGACAAAGAGCTGGCAGGCCCTGCGCGAACATTTTGGAAAGATGAAACAGGTGCATATGAGGGACCTCTTTGCCGCCGACGGGCAGCGGTTTCAAAAGTACTCCATTTGCATCAATGACATCCTGGTGGATTACTCAAAGAACAGGATAACTGCTGATACGCTTCAGCTGCTCTGTAATCTGGCAGAAGAAGTGCACATTCAGGATGCCATTGAGAAAATGTTCAGCGGGGACCGGATCAATGAGACTGAGAACCGTTCGGTACTGCACATAGCGCTGCGCAACCGGGAGAACCGGCCGATTATTGCCGACGGAAAAGATGTGATGCCGGAAGTAAACGCCGTGCTGAAGCAGATGAGAGTTTTTTCAGAGCGGGTTATAAGCGGAGAGTGGACGGGATATAGCGGAAAGAGGATCACCGATATTGTGAACATCGGCATCGGGGGATCTGATCTTGGCCCGGTCATGGTGACGGAATGCCTGAAGCCATACACGAAGACCGGCCTTTCGGCCCATTTTGTTTCCAACGTTGATGGAACCCATATTGCAGAAACGCTGAAATGGTGCAACCCTGAAACCACCCTGTTCATGATTGCCTCCAAAACCTTTACCACCCAGGAAACCATGACCAATGCCTTTACGGCGCGGCACTGGTTTCTCAGCCACGCGCGGCAGGAGCGCCATATTGCCCGGCACTTTGTCGCGATATCAACCAATGCGGCAAAGGTCAGGGAGTTCGGCATTGATGAAGAAAATATGTTTGTCTTCTGGGACTGGGTAGGCGGCCGCTATTCCCTATGGTCGGCAATCGGTCTGTCGATTGCCTGCGCGATCGGCTTTGAGAATTTTGAAGATTTGCTGCAGGGCGCCTATGAGATGGATTGTCATTTCAGAACTGCCCCGTTCGGACAGAACATCCCGGTAGTGCTTGCGCTGCTGGGCATCTGGTACACCAATTTATTCGGCGCCGAGACCGAGGCGATACTTCCCTATGACCAGTACATGCATCGCTTCCCTGCATATTTTCAGCAGGGCAACATGGAGAGCAACGGGAAATCTGTTGACCGCAGCGGTGTAAAAGTTGACTATCAGACCGGTCCCGTCATCTGGGGTGAGCCGGGAACCAACGGGCAGCACGCATTTTATCAGCTTATGCACCAGGGAACAAAGCTCGTACCGGCAGATTTTTTAGCTCCTGCAGTGAGCCACAACCCTATTGGCGAGCATCATGACATTCTCCTGTCAAATTTTTTAGCCCAGACCGAAGCGCTCATGCGCGGGAAAACAAAAGAGGAAGTAATAGAAGAATTGAAAAGTGAAGGGCGGCAGGAAGATGAGATTCAACGGTTATGGCCCTACCGTGTATTCGAAGGAAACAGGCCGACCAATTCAATTATTTTCAAAAAGCTGACCCCGCGCACTCTCGGCAGCCTTATTGCCATGTACGAGCACAAGATATTTGTCCAGGGCGTCATCTGGAACATATTCAGCTTTGATCAGTGGGGTGTGGAACTGGGTAAGCAGCTCGCCCAAAAAGTATTTCCTGAGCTGGCGGGGGAAGCGCCGGTGACGTCTCACGATTCTTCCACCAACGGCCTCATCAATACTTTTAAAAAAATGAGAGGGAGCTGATCAGTGCCGCCATACGGTCGGCGCATAACAGCAGGTTGCTGAAAAAAATATTTTCCCAGGCTGGTCAAAAACATTCAGATGCAAGGCGCGCGAAATCACGAGGAATGAGGCGTACTGCGGGGTACGCTGCAATGACGAGGGATGAGCGCAACGCAACAGATGGGTGTTTTTCAACAGCCTGTTATATCTTGCGGGTGAGATCCAGTATCTCCATGCGGTTGTTTGCTTCAGGGTGCTTGGAAGACGGGCCCTCGGTTACTATAACTATATTTCCCTCCACCCCATGGCTATCCAGCCATGCCCTGCTATACGCATTCCAGTCTTCAGGGTGATCAGGTTCATGTACCGGGTAGACGCCGTAGGAAAACTGCAGGTGCCGGCAGGTTTGCTCCTGAGAGCTGACGCCTGTTATCCAGACCGGGAGCCTGAAACGGGCAATGTTTCGGGCAGTGGCGCCGGTGAGGGTCGGGACAAAAACTGCTGCGGGGGAGATATGCTCAAGTGTCCTCTCAACGCTCAAGGCAATTAAATCAGCGAGACCCTGCTTTCCAGCGCGGCCAATTTCGAGCAGCGTTTCTCTGACATAAGCGGCCGGCCGGCGGGGTTCAACGGCTGCGGCAATTTTTGCAAGCATGGTGACCGCCTCCAACGGGTAGCTGCCCATGGCCGATTCCTCGGAAAGCATAACGCAGTCAGTGCCGTCAAGGATGGCATTGGCAACATCGGTTGACTCGGCGCGGGTGGGACGGCGGCTGGCAATCATTGACTCAAGCATCTGCGTGGCCGTAATAACCGGCTTGCCGATAAGATTGGCCTGGTGAATAATCTGCTTCTGGATAACTGCTATCCGCTCAATCGGGGTCTCAACCCCCAGGTCTCCGCGCGCAACCATGATACCGTCAGCCGCTTCCAGTATCTCATCGATATGGTCAAGAGCGCGGGAACGCTCAATTTTTGCAATGATAAAGGGATGGTACCCCTGCGTTGCAGCAGCTGAACGGACTGCCTCAATATCAGCCCGCGACTCAACAAACGACTGGCTGACTGCATCCACGCCCTGTTCAAGGGCAAACTTGAGGCACTGGGCGTCGCGTTCGGTAAAAGCGCTGATACCAAGATCAATGCCGGGAAGATTGAGCCCCTTGCGCGAGCGCAGCTCTCCGCCGGCAAGAATGAGGCATGTGATTTCAGTGCCCTCTGCCCCGGTTACTTCAAGCTGGATGAAGCCATCATTGATAAATAGAATATTTCCCGGCTTTACGGCCTGCGGAAGACGGGGTAATGATACGGACACCCGGTGCTCATCACCGAAGACTTCTTCAGTGGTAAGGGTGAAGGCATCACCGGAACGAAGTTCAAGCGGTTCCCTGATCAGCTGGCCAATGCGGATCTTCGGCCCGGGAAGATCTGCCATGATTGCCACACGCTTTCCGGCCGTGCGGGCAGCGCTGCGAAGATTTTCAATAACTGTTTTGTGACCGGCAAAATCTCCGTGTGAGAAGTTAATCCGCGCCACGTCCATGCCGGAGCGAAGCATCTGCTCCATAATATCCGGGGAATCAGATGCAGGCCCTATGGTGCAGACAATTTTAGTTTTGTTTTTCGGAAGTTTCATAATGAGGGTGCTCTATCGATGGCTATTTCCTCTTTATCTCACAATCACTCGACAGTCAACATGAAACAACAGCAGGACTTTCCCAAAAATTGCGGCATAGAAAAGTTGAGCACGAGCGCAGGGGGGTTTTTAACGCCACAACAATATTCTTAGTGGCTTGCGTCACGACCCCGGCGGCGTGCGTATCATACACGGGGCAGGCAGATTCCAGAGCCTTCGACAAAGGGGAATGCAATGGGGTCTGGCAGGAGAGAATTCGCAAGGCACCTGCCGTTCCACGAAGATCAAGCGGTTTTGTTGTGGCTAAAAAACCCCCTGCGCTCTAGTAATGACAGCACTATAAATTATGGGGAAAGTCCTGGAAACAACAGGGTGCTTTTTCTCCATGGACATCTATTTATTTTCAGGTTATAAAGTTTTTTAAAACATGGAAACAACATGACAACCAAGACCTTACATAAAAGAGCAAGCGGTATCCTCCTGCATATAACCTCTCTGTCATCACCATTCGGCATAGGGGACATGGGGCCGGGCGCTTACCGTTTTGCTGATTTTCTGCACCGCGCAAAACAGAGCTACTGGCAGGTTCTGCCTCTGAACCCGACTGACCAGGCTTGCGGCAATTCTCCCTACAGCAGCATCTCGGCGCATGCAGGAAACACGATTCTCATAAGCCCGCAAATTCTCATAAATGAGGGATTATTAACCGCGGCAGATGTTGCAGACACCGCCGGCTTTCCCGTGGAGCGCTGCGACTACACGGAAGTCAGACCGTATAAAGAACAAATCCTTGATCTTGCCTACGAGCGTTTTAAAAGAACCGATAACCAAAGAAGCGCTTACGAGCAATTCTGCTCGTTACAGAAGGAGTGGCTGGATGATTATGCGCTTTTCGTGGTGATAAAAAAATATCACTCCGGTATTGCCTGGAGTGAGTGGGAAAAAGGTCTGCGTGAAAGACAGGCAAAAGGCCTTAAGAGAATAAATACTGATTTTCGCGATTCAGTAGAGCGGGAAAAATTCCTGCAATACCTCTTTTACAAGCAGTGGCTTGATCTCAAGGCCTATTGCAATGAGAGGGGGGTGGCGCTTATCGGCGACATTCCTATCTATGTAAGCTATGACAGCGCTGATGTCTGGACCAACACCGATATTTTCAAGCTGACAGATGACCTGAAGCCGCAGTTTGTGGCGGGTGTACCACCTGACTATTTCAGCCCGACCGGGCAGCTCTGGGGCAATCCGGTCTATTGCTGGGATGCGATCAAAAAAATAAAATTCAGATGGTGGCTGCAGCGTATCGCCCATAATCTGCAACTGTTTGATGCACTGCGCATAGACCATTTCAGGGGATTTGTTGCCTACTGGGAAGTGCCGGCAACGGCAGAAACCGCGGTGAGCGGTGCCTGGGTGGAAGCGCCCGCAGCAGAATTCTTTTCCAGCCTCAATAAGAAATTTCCAGGTGTGAACCTTATAGCCGAGGACCTGGGAATAATTACCCCTGAGGTGAAGCAGGTCATGCAGCAATTCGGTTTTCCGGGGATGCGGGTGCTGCAGTTTGCATTCAGTGAGGATTTGCCGGAGCATCCCTATCTGCCGCATAATTATGTGCAAAACTGTATTGCCTACACCGGAACACATGATAATAATACCAGCAGGGGATGGTTTGAGCATGAGGCGTCCGAAGAAGACCGGCAGAGACTGTTCCGTTATATGGGAAAGGAGCTGCCAAGTGCCGACGTGCCGAGAGAGCTTATCCGCCTAGCAATGAGGTCCGTAGCCCATACCGTCATTACTCCGATGCAGGATGTTCTGGGACTCGGAATAGAGGCACGAATGAACCGCCCGTCAACAGCCGAGGGTAACTGGGAATGGCGTCTGCTGCCGGAACAGCCTGATCCGGCAGCTGGAGATATGCTTCTACAGTTTACTCATATCTATGGAAGGGAATAGAAGGGGACACTATCATAATGGTACTGTCAAAAGTTTTGTGAAAACGAAACCATAATAATTACAAGGAGGAAGCCATGATTATAAAAAAAATTGCATTAGTTGCTTTGCTGATTTTTTCCGTACATAGCGCAGCCGCATTTTCCGCCGAGCTGAAAAAAGAATATTACAAGAATGGCAAATTAAAATCAGAGTGGCATGAAGCGAATGGTAAAAAAGAGGGCGTTAAAAAAGATTATTATACAGATGGCACGTTAAGCAGGCAAGAGAACTATGTAAATGGCAGGCCGGAAGGATTGGCGCGAGATTTTAATCCTAAAGGGCAGGTAAGCTATGAAGCAAATTATAAGGACGGCAAAAAGGATGGCGTGGTGCGGACATTTTATGAGAGCGGACAGATATTTTCCGAGGAGGAGTACAGGGCCGGCATACTTGAAGGGACTTCAAAACGGTACTACACCGGAGGTACTGTCCAGTATCTGAACGTATTTAAAAACGGTCAGAAGGTCAGCACCAAGGCATATGAGAAGAACGGTACCTTAAAATATAATAAAACCTATCCTTATTCGGAGTAAGTGTTTGCCGTAGAGGAGGTTGTCTGCGGCGCATTTCAGACAATCTCCCCAAGCATGTTGTTGGGAAAGTGGTTTTTAACAGGCTGGTCAAAAACATACAGATGCAAGGCGCGCGAAATCATGAGGAATGAGGCGTACTGCATGGTACGCCGCAATGACGAGGGATGAGCGCAACGCAGCAGATGGGTGTTTTTCAACAGTCTGATAGATATCTGGTGAACTCTTCCTCATGGTCCTCCTCATCAGCAAGTACGCTTTTAAGGAGCGTCTGCACTTCAGGATAGTCTTTAAAGAGATCTATCTGTGATGAGTACCTCTTTTTCGCCTCCTGTTCAAGCTGAACGTCTTTTTTAAGCATCTCCCTGATATCCTGGCTCCGGTCAGTATCCCATTCGCCAAGCTGTATCGTACCGTCATATTTTGTAATAAGGTCTGAAAAGAATAGGATGTGGGACATTTCATCGAGCGCTGCAGATTTAAATGATTCTGCAAGCACTGCTTTCTTGTCTTTGGCCAGAATACGGTGACAGACGTATTGCAGGGTTGCGCGAAATTCCTCGTTCATATTGATAGTAAGGGCTTCCAGTAATTCCTTCCGGTCATGATCATTTTTAAATTTCATTATAAATCCCCTGATGACAGTTTATTAAAAACACATGGCTTGGAAATTCTGTAAGGTTTCTGTTGGGATGCTTACTAAACAGATCTAACACGGGGCTCATTGTGAATTGAATGGTTGCTTTATGCTCAAGATTAGCTATAGCAGCCTACGGGCTGCATCATCGGGCTCCTTCTTGTATGAGGTTTATAACAACTTTACGTTATCAATACTCTATCAGATGCCCGCTCTGTTGTGTAACGATTTTTACCTGATTTCTTATGTCTTTTCCGGCCAGTCCGGAAGGTAAACAGCTTTTTGCAGCGATGGTATGCTGCTTGCTTAAAGGTATAGCATAAGCCGTGTAAACCCTTTTGCATGGCGCGGGTTTAAACTTATGTGGAGGGTAAATTCCGTGAATCAATAAGGGGTACAGGAATGGTTAGAGTCTGTTTTGCTGAAAATTGTTCGCGTACTCACCGTATTTTCGGATGCGTTTTTCATGGGGAAAAGGCTGTGTACTGCGACGTTTGCCAGAGGAATACCAAACGACATCCAAAAGATTTACTTTGCTTGACATAAAATTAAAATTTAGTATAATAAAAAATATATAGGAGAAACACTGGAAATATAAACCATTCTGTGATTGATTGAGTACTTGAATTTGCACTGTTTTAGTAATTACTCGTGCAAAAAAATGCACGGCTGAATTACAATGCTTTACCAAAAGGTTACATGGTGCTGAAAAACACCATGTTCTGAAACCCCTTATTTCTAGGAAGGAGTTAATAATGAAGCACTACAGCAAATGGTTCTTATTATTCTTCATAGGATTAACATTTTTTGCGGGACTCCAGACCGATGCTCTGGCGGCAGTCGTAGTCGTGATCCCAAAATTCAACACATTTAGTATTAACTCCCAAGTAAGCTCTAAAATAACCGAATGTACTCCTTGTAGTAGTACTAACTTTAGTACTATCGCAGTAACCATGCCTTATGGCACCACCGATGTTACTAAACTTGTGGCGACCTTTTCAACAGATGGTGGAGCATCGTACACGGTCATTGTTAATCCAGGAGGTAGTACACAATATAGCGCGGTAACGTCTAACGACTTCACAAGTCCGGTAAAATACACCGTCATCGCAGCGCCTGATGGTATGTCATTTCAAACATATACCGTTACGGTAAAAATAGCTCCAGGAATTACCGCATTTACTATTCCTGGTCAACAAGGCACAACAAACATCGATCAAGCTGCTCGTACAATAAAGGTAACCATGCCTTACACCACCAGCAGTCTTAATGGTCTTATGGCAAGCTTTGTCACGTCAGATGCTGGGGCAACGGTCACGATTGGATCAACTGTACAGTATAGCGGTGTAACAGCTAACGACTTCACCAGTCCGCTAACGTATACCGTCACCGCAGTGGATGGTACAACTCAAAATTATTCTGTTACGGTAACAGTAGCTCCTGCAATAACCGCTTTTAGTATTTCTGGTCAAATTGGAACAATCGATCAAACAGCGCAAACAATCAAAGTAACCATGCCGTATACCACCAGCAGTCTTAATCCTCTTGTGGCAAGCTTTACCCCATCGCTTGGATCATCGGTAAAGGTTGGCTCAACTGCACAAACAAGTGGAGTCACTGGTAACGACTTCACCAGTACGGTAACATACATTGTCACCGCATCGGATAATACAACACAAAATTATAACGTTACGGTAACAGTAGCTCCAGGAATTACGGTTTTTACTATTCCTAATCAACAAGGCTCAACAGTATTCGATCAAGCTGCTAATCCTCGTACCATCAAAGTAACCATGCCGTATGGCACCAGCAGTCTTAATCCTCTTGTGGCAAGCTTTACCCCATCGCTTGGATCATCGGTCAATGTTGGCTCAACTGCACAAACAAGTGGAGTCACTGGTAACGACTTCACCAGTACGGTAACATACATTGTCACCGCATCGGATAATACAACGCAAAATTATAACGTTACGGTAACCGTCGCTCCAGGAATTACGGATTTTACTATTCCTGGGCAACAAGGCTCAACAGTATTCGATCAAACTCTTCATACCATCGCAGTAGCCATGCCGTATACCATCACCGATCTTACGGCGCTTGTGGCAAGCTTTATCACGTCGCCTGCTGGACAAACGGTCACGGTTGGCTCAACTATACAAAATAGCGGTATAACAGCTAACAACTTCACAAATAGCACTACTACTCCGGTAAGATATACTGTCACCAAAACGGATGGTACAACAAATTATTATGATGTTTCAGTAAGAACTGCCCTTCCAAACTCCACAGCTATAACGAGTTTTACTATTCCAAATCAACAAGGTGCAACAGTAATCGATAAAACTACTAATCCTGGTACAATCAAAGTAACCATGCCGTATGGCACCAGTACTCTTAATGGTCTGGTGGCAAGTTTCGCCTCGGATGGATCGGTCAAGGTTGGCTTAACTGTACAGAATAGCGGCGTCACAGCTAACGACTTTACCAGTCCGGTAACGTACACGGTAACCGCAGTGGATACTATAACAACTCAAGATTATCTTGTTACGGTAACCGTCGCTCCAGGAATTACGGATTTTACTATTCCTGGGCAACAAGGCTCGACAACAATCAGTCAAACTGCTCATACAATCGCAGTAACCATGCCGTATACCACCAGCAGTCTTAATGGTCTTGTGGCAAGCTTTACCACGTCACCTGCTGGACAAACGGTCACGGTTGGCTCAACTACACAGATAAGTGGGACAACGCCTAACGACTTCCGAAATACGGTGAGATATACCGTCACTAAAACGAATGGTACAGCAAATTATTATGACGTTACAGTAACAATTGCACCGGCAATTACCGCATTTAGTATTAGTACCCCTGTGCAACAAAGTTCATCAATCAATCAAACTGCGCATACCATCGCAGTAACCATGCCGTATGGCACCACGGATCTTACTGCTCTTGTGGCAACCTTTACCGCATCGCCGGGATCATCGGTCAAGGTTGGCTCAACTACACAAACAAGCGGAGTCACAGCCAATGACTTCACAAGATCGGTAACCTATACCGTTACCGCAGCGGATGGTTCAACGCAAGATTATCTTGTTTCGGTAACAGTTGGCCTTAATCCTGCGAAGGCAATTACTGCTTTTACTATCCCCGGTCAGCAGGGCACAACTGTAATCGATCAAGGCGCGCATACCATCGCAGTAACCATGCCTTGCGGCACCAATGTTACTGCTCTTGTGCCAAGCTTTACCGCGACCGGAGTATCGGTTAAGGTTGGCTCAACGGTACAGGTGAGCGAAACAACACCCAACAACTTCACCAGCCCGGTAATTTACACGGTCTTCGCAGCGGATGGTTCAACGCAGGATTATACCGCTACAGTATGTACTTACTGTCTAAGCAAGAGCAACGATTCTTTTCTTGCCGCAGGCGGGAATGGGTCTATTACGGTCATCACGGCAGGAACCGGCTGCAGCTGGACAGCGGTGAGTAATGCAGGATGGCTCCATACCAGCAGCAGCGGTACTGGCGATGGAGCGGTAAGTTATTCTGTTGATGCATATACCGGCACCAACTCGCGAAACGGAACAATTACCATAAAGGGTGAGACCCTGTCAATACTGCAGGCACCACCACCCAGCAGCGCCACATGCAACTATGTTATTGCACCCTACAATGCGATATATACATCAGGCGTTGGAACCGGGTCAGTAGATGTAAAAGCAGACGACGGCTGCGATTGGACAGCGGTGAGCAATAATGCCTCATGGATTCAGGTTACCGGCGGCGCCAGCGGCACCGGCACTGGAACAGTGAGCTATACTGTTCTTGCAAACAGCGATACCAGCTCCAGGCTTGGAACCATCAGTATTTTTAACAACGTTAATGTCACAGCTTGGACATTTACTATAACCCAGGATGGCACGGGCGGCAGTACAGCCGTGACTGTCACGCCATCGTCTCCGGATAAATCTGCAGTATTTGCTAATGCAACGGTAATAACAACAGATAATGTAGAAGGAATACCTTCAGCCCTTAACTTTAACGCGACAGGCGTTTTAAGTTTTACTGCAAGCGAAATTACTAAGACAGCAGCAACAGTATGCTTCTCTCCGATACCTGTTACCCCACCACCTGCTACTCCAGCCTTCTATAAGTTTGTGAACGGCACGTGGGTGCAGATTTATCCGCCAAACGATGTCAGCAGCATCTACGGCATAACAAACGCCAGCTTTGATGGAACGAAACTGTGTTTTACTATCACCGATAACAGCGAGGCTGACGGCTGCAGCGAGTTAGGTATAATCCAGGACCCGATTACGATCGGCACTGCTGCACCGGTTACAACAACAACAATAACCTATAGCGGCGGCGGTGGCCATGGCGGTGGCAATAACAGCACTATAACTACCACTGTCACAACAACCATTCCGGCAGGGACTACAACGACGGTTCCGGCCAGCACGACAACCATTCCGGCAGGGACTACAACGACGGTTCCGGCCAGCACGACAACCACGACGGCTGCGAATAATACTACCACTACCACCACAGCTTCAACAGAGTGTAAAATTATTAGCATTCAGCCAAGTGGTATACGGATTGGTTTGGGCCTGATACCCCGAATAAGAAGGGTTACTGTAACGATGAACACTGACCTGGCGTCGCTTGGCATAACCTGTGCTGATCTTACTATTCAAAATGCACCAGCGGGCGTTAGAATTATTTCCTGTTCTGTGGCCGGTGATACGATACAGGCAACCATACTGTTCTGGGGTGTACAGCCGGGTACCTATAATATTAACATTGGGTCCTGCGGATCAATTCCATTTGTCGTATCAGGGTTCTAACATTCTTTTCTAAAGCTTTAATTAGTTACAGATAGAATACAGTAAAAAGCAGGGTCAGAAATGGCCCTGCTTTTTTACTGTGGCTGAGGAAATGGGGCCCATTACTTAATCCTCTTTACTCAGCTCTCTTTGCCCAGGGCTTGCTGCTCGATACTTGCTGCTAAGATTTGTTTTATATATTATATCACTTGAATAATCCTTGAAATGAGGTGTAGAATTTCCTGCAGCTTCATTTACAGCTTGCTGGTAGTTCTAATTTGATTACGTACCTGAGGAATAATTTTTAATGCACACCAGATGGTACATTTTATCAGCGCTTATTATTTCAATGCTTCAGGCGTGCAGCTTTTACGGCAGCTCAAAGATTCTGTGGAAGTTCAGGACAGAGTATCCGGTAAGTTCTGCCCCTGTTGCCTCAGGTAACAACCTGTATGTGGGCGGTGATACGTTTTATTGTCTTGATAAAAAGACCGGTAAGCCGGTCTGGCAATTTGAAACATTTGGCCCTGTACTATCTTCCCCTGTTGTCGCTTACGGATCTGTTTATTTCACCTGTGGCGGGCTTTACTGTTTAGATGCCGCGTCAGGGAAAGTGCTGTGGGAGTTCTGGAAAGGAAACTGGACAGACAGAACCCCTGCTGTTACCGGCGGATTTGTCTACACCATAAACGGCAACGCAGTATATTGCCTTGATGCCAGACAGGGGAAAATCGCCTGGGAAAAAGAACTGGATAGAGATTTATCTGCATCCTCCATTAAAGGAGACGGTAGATTTGTGTATGTTGAATCTGCAGGCGAATTTTACTGTCTGAAATCTGCTGATGGCGCTATTGTATGGAGAAAAATTATCGGGCAGGAGTGGTGTTCCTATGCAACAGCCAACGGCAGATTATATGTGGTGAGCTTAGATAAAGTTTCTTGTGTTGATGGTCAAAACGGAACGACTATCTGGCACTATAATCTTAATTATTCATGGCTGCCAAGGATTGCCATTGAGGGCAATGATTTATACATCAGAGCAGATACGATGTATTGCTTACATGCAATGACAGGAGCAGTGATATGGAAAAGCAATAGCGGGGAACCCATGAGAGGACAACCCGTCATTTCCGGGATAGGGTTACTGATAAGAAGCTCTGATAACCAGATATACTGTCTTGACAGGAAAACCGGTGCGAAACTCTGGGATGCAGAAGCTCCGCGGGGCAGGTTTGTTTTTGCAGACAGTTGTCTCTTCATTAGTTCGCCGGATTATCACGTTTACTGTATTGGTATACCTTCTGCCTGATAAATTGGTTGAAACTCTATTTATGCTTTCAAAAAAGCAGCTTAACTATATCAAGAAAGAATATCCGCATAAAACAGTCGAGCACATTGCCGCTGAGTTAGGGCTGTCACAAAGCCGGGTATTCCAGGCCCTCAATCTCAGCAAAGAACTATGGGCTTTGCGGATAGATAATACGATCAGGATTCTTGTCATTCTGCTGTTAGGTGTTGCCCCCCTTGTTTTTATTCGCGGGCTGTATGATTTTGCCGATCTGCCGCAACGAACGTTTATTCAGGCAGCGGCAGTTGTTCTCATACTGCTTCGGGCAGTGAACGTTTTGCTCAAAAGGGAAATACAAATCCCGAGAAACCCGGTCTATAAAATGATCTTTGCGTTTGTTGGGTGGTCTTCGTTAAGCATTTTATGGGCTCATAACAGCTATGAGGGGTTTTATTCGTCAATTCATTTTATATCATGCGCGATCATTGTGTTTAGTATCAGCGCAACTCCTTTCCCCGGTACATGGATCTCAAGAATACGCATAAGTCTCTTTTTTGCTGCAGCCTGCGTAGCAGCGCTTGGGCTTATGCAGCAATTTTATGAAGTCAGCTGGGTGCCGATGTCGGTATCGCCTGCGGCAACGTTTGGAAACCCCAATATGGCAGCCGAGTATCTGGCTATAATCCTGCCGCTTATTATTGCTGCCGGGATATTTCAGCAGGGGATATTGTTGCGCTGCAGCGCCGGGGTGGTCGTGCTCGTGTCGGCACTGTTTTTATTTTACGCCCGCTGCCGGGGCGCATGGTTAGCGGTCTTTTGTGCGATACTCTATATGGGCATATCCAGCGTCTGCATGAAATTACCGAAGAACGTTCTGGTTAGAAGCCTTATTGCCGGCAGCGTACTGAGTATCTGCATGATACTTCTCATAATCTTCTCCGCACCGGGTAAAAAACTGCAGCAGGCAGCATATTCAGAATACCGGCTTATTCCCTGGAAAAATAGTATTTATATGGCGATGGAAAAACCATTGCACGGGTTTGGGGCAGGAAATTTCAAAATCTTCTATCCCCAGTTTAATCACAAGGCTGTGATCGACCCGGCATTTGACGTTGGAAAAATTGTGGGCAAAGTACACAATGATTATATTCAGATTGCCGTTGAACTGGGGCTCCCCGGAACAGTTCTTTTCATAATGCTGCCGGTGTATGGTTTAATTATAGCCTGGCGATTGCGCTCTGCGAGGCCCGGATCAGTTGATTTTAAACCATTGGTTACCGGGCTTTCCGGTGGTCTTATTGCGTTTATGGTGGTTGCGTTTTTCAGCTTCCCTATGGAACGTTCTATGCCGCCCCTGCTGTTATTTACGTACCTTGGGATACTGGCGGTGTTATACAATCAGCAGAGTTGTCGTGGAACATATTGGGCAATTAAGGTCCCGCATCTTGCGGGAGCTGCCTTTTTCGCTCTGCTATTTATAGCAGGGGTTGGCCTCATCCGTTTTAGCTACAACAACCTCAAGTGTGATGAATATTATTTTAAAACTATAGGCATGGAGAAAACAGGGCAAGCAAGGTCTGCCTTATCTGAGGGATTGAATGCTCAGAAATTTAATAACTATCGAATGGATGTTATGACAGCGGTAGGGCGGGCATATGCAGCTATTGGCGAGCTTGACAATGCGATTAAAACACTTGCGGGGGTATTGGATAAATACCCCTGCAATTTAAATGCTCTGTTTTTTCTGGGAGCTGCTTACGCAAATGCAGATGAGAATGAAAAAGCACTTAAAACATTCATGCAGATTTTACAGATAACACCTGATTTTCCTGACGCAAAGAAAATAGTCTTTTTCATAAAGGCGTATGGGAAAAGCAGGGTAAATTTAATGTAAAATATACCACATCAGTTTCATTAGAGGGCTGACCGAGGATAATAGTATCTTGGAACATATCAAGCATCCATAAGTTGTTCAGGAGTACATATTATCGGCGTTCTAATTCCCTGCCGTGCATCAATCTCCTCAATGACCATCCTTATTCTGCCATTAACTATATGTACACAGTTCCACGATACAAGGTAATCAATACTATGCCATGATGCTAACGCAAGATGGTATGTATCTGCCATAGCCTTTTCAGGGAATCTAAATATTTTAAAATATGATGTAGATAGTCGTCTCTGAAAAAGTCGTTTTAAGCAACGTTGAGCATCGTTTTAGCAGATAGATGGTCATTGCATCCGGGGTTTTGATCAACATAAAACCACCAAAAGAATGACCATAAGGTTAACAGCCTGCTACGCCCCTACAAGCACAAATGCCACACCGTGACATTCGACAACGGCAAAAAGTTTGCGGATTATGAAACCATCGCATCAGAACTGAAGGCGGACATCTGCTTCGCACATCCCTGCCATTCCTGGGAGCGGGGCTGAACGAGAAGAGCAACGTGCTGCTACGGCAGTATTTCCCCAAGGGGATGGTTTATGTTACCGATGAACAAGAGCATTGGCGGTAGATCGACTCAATCACCGGCCACGCAAAGTGCTTGCATTTAAAACCCCGCATGAGGTATTCTTTGGAATAGAGATGCGCTACACCAAACCACCATTAGTTGCACTTCGAACTTGAATCCGCGAATGATGAACCTGTTGTTTTTATTTGATCACTATTATCCATATATTGGAGGAGCAGAGGTTGTTAATAAAAATATAACAGAATATTTCAGTAAAAAACATAGTGTTGCTGTTGTAACAAAAAAATTTAAAGGAGTAAAAGCCGGTATTGAGATAGTAAATGGAGTGAAAATATGCCGCACACTAAATGTGCCTCGCCTGTTGCACAGTGTGGTAGCATATGCAAGGGCACATAAACTTGCGGACAACGCTGATATGATAATTTCTGCAACGTATGCTTCCGGGCTCGCGGGATACTGGCTGGCCAGGACCTTCAAGAAAAAATCGATTTTACTGGTGCATGAAATTTTAGACGAAAACTGGAAATATTTTAAACTATTTCATTTCCTGTTTAGATGGTATGAACAGTATATTGTTACGCGATCTTTCGACCGGTATATAGTATTCAGCAATTATACCAGAAAAAAACTGATGGAAAAGGGCGTTTCGGAATATCGCATTGCTGTGATTTATCATGGAGTGGATGATTCGCTCTTTTACCCCCGACCGGTCGACAAATCACTGCGCCGATCCATTGTCGGCGACTGTCCGTTTGTGTATCTTTATTTCGGAAGGCCGGGAGGTTCTAAGGGGCTTCCATACCTCATCAAGGCAGTACCAAAAATCTCAAAGGTCATTCCCGGCAGTAAGCTGGTAGTAATCTTAAGCCGGGAAACCAAGGCAGAATATAATCTGGTAATTCGTCTCATAGAGGAGGTAAATAAGGATAATAATAATATAATAGTTCTTGATCCGGTTCCGCTTGAACGCTTGCCGGATTATATAAATATCGCGGATACAATAGTCATTCCCTCTCTTTCTGAGGGATTTGGATTTTCCGCTGTTGAAAGCTGCATGATGGGTAAACAGGTGGTCTTTACAGAAACAGGCTCGCTGCCGGAGGTGACTTTTGGTCGGCTGGTAAGGGTCCCCAAGGCTGACAGTGCAGCACTGGCAGCAGGGGTGATAAAAATGTTTCGCGGGGAATGTGAGAAAGTTCCGGAAAAAAAATTCACCTGGGATGAAGCTTTCAAGAACTATGAACGTATTTTTCAGCGCTGTCTTGATGAAGCGCAGCCCCCGCCGCGATAGAGTGCCGGTCCCAGACAGGAACTTACACCAAGTTTCAACGGCTATATCCACACCATGAAGATACTCGTCAACGCAACGCCCTTAACAAATTTATTTACCGGCATATCGCGCTATGTAAGCTGTCTTTACCAGCAGCTGGAAAAGAACCGGGATCTCAAGGTATCATATATAACAAATAGTATTTATTCGCAGGAGATACCGCGGCAAGCTGAACCTGCTGCATGGGTTAAAAGAACAAACTGGATATGGAATCTACCGGATTTCATGGTCACCGCAGTTCGGGCGATGTACTGGCTGCAGTATGAGGCACGGGTTCGTAAATACAGCAGTCAGTATAAACATGATATCTATCATGAAACAGGCTTTGTCCCTGTCGCCGCTAAAAATATCCCGGTTATCTATACCCTCTATGACCTTTCTCTGATAAAATACTCTAAAGAGCATCCTAGGGAGCGCGTATGGTTCTTTAATTTTTTTTTTAAAAGAAGGATCCCGTATGCCGCACATATCATAACAATCTCAGAATTTATGCGTGCGGAAATGTTAAGAGAACTGCCGCTCACTCCAGAGCAGGTTACGGCAATCCCGCTTGCGCCTGATACATCATTTTTTCCCCGGCAGCATGAAGATATAGCAAAAATGCTTGACTATATGAATCTGCCAAAGGAATATATTCTTTTTGTAGGGACTCTTGAGCCACGGAAAAACCTTTCGATTTTAATTAAGGCCCTGGCACTGATATCGTCAAAGATTCCTTTAATCCTTGTCGGCTGGCACGGATGGGGAGACAAGGCATGGTTTCAGGATGTTCAAAGCCTCGGCCTTGAAGGACGGGTCTATAGAACCGGCTACATCGACGAAGAAACCCTTGCCGGTCTTTATAGCGGCGCACGGATTTTTATATATCCGAGCTTCTATGAAGGATTCGGGCTGCCGGTGCTTGAGGCAATGAGCTGCGGCTGTCCTGTTATATGCTCGCGTGCTGCAAGCTTGCCGGAAGTGGCGGGAGATGCTGCTCTGTTTTTTAATCCGCATTCCCCCCGGGATCTTGCGCAGACGATTGAGCGACTGCTCAGCAGCGATGAGTTACGGCTCAGCTTCGCTGAGAAAGGGCTGAAAAGGGCGCGCGCCTTCAGCTGGGTTAATACTGCAGCAAAAACGCTCAATGTTTTCAAGCAGGTTTATCAAGAGAGCAGAACGAACACGCATAAAAAATCAACTGCTGCCGGGAAAAAACATGATGGCTAAAGAACAGCAACCACCCGCAATCAGAATAGTTTCAGCGGCCAACAGTGCCTCTGGAGATTTTATCAATCCGTTAAAGCTGGTCGGCAATTTATGGATGCATCGCCAGCTGATACAGCAATTCAGCAAGCGGGAAGTATTGAAGCGCTACAAGGGCTCGTATCTCGGCATGCTGTGGTCTTTTATAAACCCGGTGTTTATGTTGCTCATATATGCCTTCGTATTCGGCGTTATTCTAAGAACACGCTGGGGTACAGATATTTCCGACAATAGCTTTGCCGGCTTTGCGCTAACACTCTTTGCCGGGCTTATTATTTTTAACGTGTTCAGTGAATGTGTGACTGCAGCACCGGGCCTTATTGTCACCAATCCTAATTATGTAAAACGTATCATCTTTCCTCTGGAAATACTGCCGGTCAGTATGCTCGGCTCCGCACTGATACATTCACTGGTAAGTCTGATCGTCTTATTTCTGGGCCTGATACTGTTCAGAGTTAATATTTACTGGACCATGCTGTTCTTTCCGCTGGTGTATGTGCCGCTCATATTTTTGTGCCTTGGCCTTGGATGGTTCCTATCATCACTTGGCGTTTTTATTCGGGATATCGGCCAGCTGGTCACCATCATAGTGCAGATGCTATTTTTTATGACGCCTATTTTTTATCCGCTGCCTTCAATTCCCTTAAAATTCCAGTTCATATTCAAAATTAATCCCATGACCTTTATTGTCAATCAGTTCAGGCAGGTGATTCTCTGGAAGCAACTGCCGTCGCTGAAGGAATACCTCATGCTTCTGGTTGTAACCATGATTATCTGTCTGGCAGGATATATCTGGTTTATGAAAAGTAAAAAGGCGTTTGCTGATGTATTATAACCGGGCGCGGAGGGCAACTATTGGGGACATCCCGATACCTTCTGCATAAAAACGGGCAGTTGTGCAGACATTCTTCAGGACAGAGCAATGATTGATGCTCATAAAAACAGCGGTTTATTGCAGGGTGACACTATTATTTGCGTAAAAAATATCAGTAAAGTGTATCAGCTGTATGCTGACCCGATGGACCGCCTGAAACAATTCATCTGGCAGTCGCTGTCGCCATTTCTGCGCTGGCAGGAAAAAGAGTTTTGTAAGGATTTCTGGGCGCTCCATAATATTTCATTTGAAGTCTCGCGGGGCGAGGCCTTCGGCATTATCGGCCGCAACGGCAGTGGAAAAAGTACCCTGCTGCAGATTATAGCCGGTACCCTGACTCCCACTGCCGGAGAAGTGTATGTCAGGGGAAGTGTTAATGCACTGCTGGAACTCGGCAGCGGATTTAATCCGGAATTTACCGGACGGGAAAATGTTTATATGAATGGCGCGATCGTAGGGTTTACTGCTGAACAGATGGATACGCGCTTTGATGACATAGCAGCTTTTGCCGACATCGGTGAATTTATTGAACAACCGGTTAAAACATATTCCAGCGGCATGTTTGTGCGGCTGGCGTTTGCGGTTCAAACCTGCCTCGACCCTGATATCCTGCTTATAGACGAGGCGCTTGCTGTCGGGGATATATTTTTTCGCCAGAAATGCTATCAGCGGCTGGAAGAACTGAAAAACAGAGGATGCGCGATCATTCTGGTTTCACATGGGATGAATGAAATTGAACAGTTTTGCAAGCGAACGCTGTTGCTGGACCATGGAAAGCCCGCTTTTCTGGGCTCTGCTTCCGAAGCAGTGAAACATTATTATCTGATTGAGCAGGAGCACAGTCTCAAGCAGATGCATGTTGTCGCCGCAGCACCGGAGCAGGACGAGACGCTTGATTCTGCACCGGTCGGTCAGGATGAACACTTCTGGCCGCCTGCTGATGCTTTTGTAGATATTGCAGGTATCCCGCAGATCAGCACCGGATGGGCGCGGTGTACGGCAATAGCCATATGCGACATTCAGGGTAAAGCATGTTTTTCCTTCCAGCAGGGTGAAACAGCGAGCTTTTTTTATGAATTTAAACTGCTGCACGATATTGAAGTGCCGGTAGGGGGTGTAGTGCTGCAGAATCAGAAGGGCATTAATGTCCACGGGAAGAGCACGCTTGAGTACGGGTCTGATGTCCCGCACATGGTTAAACAAGGCAGCAGAATTCGTTTCCGCCAGGATATAGCGCTGGAGCTTGAAATTGGAGAATATACAGTGGGAGAAATAGGCATAGCCACCGTTACCAAAAACGATTTTCAGAACCGGGGAGCATATGTCCATGACGATTTGGCAAAAAGGCAGATACGTCTGTGTCATCTGTCACTGCCATACCTCATTGCAGTATTGTTCCGCCGCAATGGTCTCCCGGTGCAGCTTCTCCACCACGGAATAGCGAATCTCCCGGGAGCATGCACAGTTAATGTCGTGAACAATGATGAGCATGGCATATCCTGAATTCTGATATGAAAAAAGCGAAGGCCGGGGATAAAGCCGGCACGAAAAGAAAAAGGCCGTTATGCTGGTGCGGAGGCAAAGAGCTGCAGCCCTTCTCCAGCACCTATCTGCAGTGTTCTGCCTGTCAGACACTGGTCAGCACGGTACTGGAAAAGTATGACCGTATGGAGCTTGATAAAAAACAGGCGGAATTTTACGGAAAGCCCTACTGGTTTGACTATCAGCAGAAAGAGCTTGGATTCCCCACTATCGCCAACCGTGCACGGCAGGACCTTTCAGGCCGCTGTCTTTACTGGCTGAAAACCATTTTGAAGTATAAACTTCCGGGCGCGCGGGTGCTTGAACTGGGAAGCTCCCACGGAGGCTTTGTCGCTCTGCTCGGCTGGGCAGGATATGCGGCAACAGGGGTTGAAATAAATCAATGGGTAATCGATTTTGCGCGCCAGGCCTATAATGTAAATTTGCTTCTGGGAAACATTACCTCGCAGAAGATAAGGAAAAGCTCCATGGATATCATCATATTAATGGATGTCATAGAGCATATGACTGACCCATTAAGAGTTTTGACCCATTGTGCTGGCCTTCTTGCATCTGACGGAATAATCGTCATTCAGACTCCGCAATATCCCGAAGGTGCCGGTTATATGAAATTGCAGTCTGATAAGTCACCATTTTTAAACCACCTGCACGAAAACGAGCATCTCTATTTATTCAGCAGGCAATCTATTTTGAAATTATTGCATCGCATTAAATTTCGCTATGTAGAGTTTGAGCCGGCATTGTTTGCACACTACGATATGTATCTGGCAGCAGGCAAAAAGCCGCTGAAAAAAAACAGCGCCAAAAAAATCGAGCAAGCGCTGAGTAAGCGACCTGAAGGGCGCATAGTGCGCGCGCTGTGTGATTTAGACGTTTCCATGCAGGACGTTAACAAAAAGTTAGTGCAGGCTGAGACGGAGCGTTCAGTGCATCTGGCACGGATAGAAGAATGTGAAACGCGCCTTGAAACTTATGATACGGAGAGCAGGGCACGATATGCTCAGATTAAAGAACTGACGTTGCTGCTGCGTGAAAGCGAGTCTGACCGTGATAAACGGATGAAACAGATACTGACATTGGAAGAGAAGTTGACCTCAGTTGTGGGTGAAAGTAAGTCACGGTATTTTCAAATCAAGGAATTGACGACGCTGCTGAAAAAAACTGAGCTAGATAGCAAAAAGCGTCTTGCCCAAACAGAGAAGCTCGGGCAGCAACTTCATGATACTGCAGAAGAGAGCCAGTTGCGGTATGAGCAGGTAAAGACATTGACGGCACAGTTACAGGAGAGTGAGGCAGATCGTGCGCAGCGGATGAAGCAGATAGAGACCATGCGCAAGCAGCTTGAGCTGGCAGCAGCCGAAAGCCTGGATCGGCACCGGCAGGTAGAGACACTGACAGTGCAGTTACAGAAAATCGAAGAAGACCGCATGGCAAATCAGCAGCAAATCGAACAACTGAATGCCTGGCTGAAGGAGAGCGAAGCAGACCGGGAAGAGCGTCTTGGGAGAATAGAGGAGCTTGGGAAGAAGCTGGATGAAACAGAGCAGGAGAGCCGGTTGCGGTATGATCAGGTAGAGACACTGACGGCACAGTTACAGGAGAGTGAGGCAGACCGTACGCAGCGGCTGCGGCAGGTAGAGACGTTGACAGGGACGATAAAACAAATCGAACAAGACCGTACCGCATGTCATCAGCAGATCGAGCAGTTAAGTGAGTGGCTGAAGGAGAGCGAAGCAGACCGGGAAGAGCGTCTTGGGAGAATAGAGGAGCTGGGCAAAAAGCTGGATGAGACAGAAAAGGAGAGCCGGTTGCGGTATGAACAGGTAGAGACACTGACAGCGAAGATACAGGAAATCGAGGAAGACCGTGCTAAGCGGCTACGTCAGGTAGAGACATTGCGCAAGCAGCTGGAGCTGGCAGCAGCAGAAAGCCTGGATCGGCACCACCAGATAGAGAAGCTGCAACGCTGGTTGAAGGAAAGTGAAACAGACCGGGCTTCACGGTTACAGCAGATAGAAACTCTCGGCAGGCGCCTGGATGAAGTGGATAGGGAAAATCAAGACAGATATGTTCAGATTGAAAAATTACAGGCGTGGTTGAAAGAGAGCGAAGCAGCACGCTTACTGAGCATAAACAGGATACAGGAACTCACAAGGGAACTGGAATAAACTATTTAACGTTCAGACAGATATCATGAATATAGGCATTGATGTTACACCGATATTGCCAGGCGGCGCGTGTGGTGGGGTAAAACAGCTGATTATTGAGCTGTTACGGGGATTTGCGAAAAAGAACTCGCCTGACAGGTTTATCTTATTAACAGCGTATTATAATGAGGATATTTTCAGGGAATTTGAACAGTATGGCATGAAGCAGATCCCCATAATCGCACAGAACAGCCAGGGACAGCCTGGGCAGCAAAACTGCAGCATCCTGAATCAGCAGTTTTACGGTGATGTATTGAGAAAAAATGGTGTTAATGCGCTGTTCTGCCCCATGACGGATCCGATTAATCATGAGCCGGGAATACCCACAGTTTCCCTGATATGTGATCTGCAGCATTTCTATTATCCGTTATTTTTTGAAGAACAGGAATTGCTGCATAGAAATAAATTGTATGAAAGACTCAAAACCAAAGTGGATTACGTTGTCTGTATTTCATCATATACAAAAAAGACAGTTCATGAAAAGCTGCATATCCCGAATGAGAGAGTCTTTGTTATCCCGATCAGCGTCCATGACCGGCTTGATAATCCCGGCACTGCAAAGGCCGGGACAATACTTAAAAAATATAATCTTGATGATAAGAAGTACTGCATCTACCCGGCAAACCTGTGGCCGCATAAGAATCACAAAATGCTTCTTTTGGCATACGGCCGGTTTGTGAAGCTGTATCCTCAATGCAGCCTGGATCTGGTCTTAAGCGGAGCATCCATAGATCGCAACAGTGTAATAACATATTCCCAGAGCATCGGTTTGTCCGACCGGGTACATTTTATAGGGTATTTAAGCGAAGAGGAACTGGCAGCGGTATGGGCTCAGGCGCATTTTTTAATATTTCCGAGTTTGTTTGAGGGATTCGGGATACCGCTGGTGGAGGCGATGATGTACGGAAAGCCGATACTGGCGAGCAATGTGACGAGCATACCGGAGGTAGCTGGTTCTGCGGCGCTTTATTTTGATCCGCGCAAGCCTGATGAGATCGTAGAGGCAATGCGGCAGATCATGAGTGATGAGGGGTTATACCGGCGGCTGGTGGAAGAGGGACAGAAGCAGCTGGGGCAGTACCGGTATGAGGAGATGGTAGAGAAGTATCTGGAGGTGCTGCACCGTGCGGCGGAAGGCGGGAGTGTGGCGGAGTACGCGGAGGTAACGGGGATATATCCTGACTGCTGGGCGGGAGAGCAGATAGAGGTAGGACTGGGTGCCGGGAAGGGGAAGCGGGTGTTGACGCTGCGGGGCTATATACCGGAGTGGCATCCGGCCCGGGAGGTAAAGCTGAAGATAACGCTTCCGGACGGGCGGAAGAAGAGTTATGTCGTGCACAGGGATGAAGAGTTGAAGGTGAGCGAGAATCTGCCGGAGCAGGCAGGTATCACGAAAATTGCCGTAAGCGGGGGATCGCAGATTAATGATGTTGAAAAACGCAAGCTGACTTTCATTGTTCAAGAGGCACTGATATTTGATGAAGGGCTAGGAAAGGAAGTATATAAGTTTGATGGTATAAGCAAAGAGAGCCTGCTGCTGAAAAACAGGGAGCTCTATCAGCACATTCTGGAACTCGGAAAGCAGCTCAGGGAGAGTGAGGGAGATCGCAGAGCTCGTTTAGAAAAAATTAATGAACTGATTAAGCTTTTACAGGAGAGCGAGACAGACCGTGCAGCACGGTTAGAGCAAATAGAAGAGTTAGGAACCCGGCTGGAAGCAGTTGACCGTGAAAGCCGGTTGCGGCATGAAGAGATAAAAAAACTCGAGTCCTGGTTGAAGGAAAGCGATGCCGACCGTGCAGCGCGATTAAAGAAAATAGAAGAGTTAGGAGCGCGGCTGGATGAGGTGGACCGGGAGAACAGCCGGCGTTATGAGCAGATAGAGGATCTGACAGGGAAGCTGCAGGAGAGTGAGAGAGACCGTGCAGCGCGGCTGGTGAAGATAGAAGAGTTGGGAGCGCGGTTGGATGCAGTTGACCGTGAAAGTCGGTTGCGGCATGAAGAGATCATGAAACTTGAGTCCTTGTTGAAAGAGAGCGAGGCGGACCGGGCAGCACGGCTGGAGAAGATGGAAGAATTAAGCAAGCGCATAGAAGTGAAGGATCTGTTAGTACAGGAAAGAGATGAACAGATAGGCCAGATAAAATCCACGCGAGCTTATCGTCTGCTGAAGAAGATGCATATAATGCCATGAAGATTGCTATTGATGTAACACCCGTACTCCCCGGCGGAGAAACCGGTGGAGCTATGCAGGTACTGATGGAACTCCTCAGGGGCTTTTGCGTAAAGTCTAAAAATGATCAGTTTATACTGTTAACATCATATTTTAATCATGACGTATTTCGGGAGTTTGAGCAATACGGTATGCAGCGATGGTGCATACGCAAAGAGCCCTCAGCACTGGTGCAGCGTTTTGAGCCTATGGTCGCGCTGCTCGGAAAGGTGCTCAGAAACAACGTCTTTCGAGCGCACAGGAATGTATTACGTAATGCCGGGGTTGATCTGCTTTTCTGTCCCATGACTGATCCGATCTATCACGAGCATGGGATACCGACTGTTTCAATAGTACATGATTTGCAGCACCTCTATTATCCGCATTTCTTCAGCCGGGAGGAGATTGACCACAGAACTAACTTTTACAGCATGGTAAAGAAAAAGGTAGATTTTTTTATCTGCGTCTCCTCGTTCACCCGGGACACGGTCATAAACAAACTGGGGACATCTGCAGATAAGACTATCACCATACATAATTGTGTGCACGCCCGGCTTAACCGCGCAACGCCCCGATTGTTCAAGGTAACTCTTGTGAAATACGGCCTTCAGGACAGGATCTATTGCATCTATCCGGCAAACTTCTGGCCCCACAAAAACCACTTGATGCTGTTATCGGCATTGAATATTTTTATCCATAAATTCCCGCAGTATGATATGCATATGGTGCTTACCGGTTCATCCCTGAAAAATGAATTCAGCCTCAGGAAAGTATGCAGACAGATGGGACTAACAGATCGGGTACATTTTTTAGGATATTTAAACGAAGAGGAACTGGCGGCGGTATGGGCTCAGGCGCATTTTTTAATATTTCCGAGTTTGTTTGAAGGATTCGGGATACCGCTGGTGGAGGCGATGATGTACGGGAAGCCGATACTGGCGAGCAATGTGACGAGCATCCCGGAGGCGGCTGGGGAAGCAGCCCTTTATTTTGATCCGCGCAAGCCTGACGAGATCGCAGAGGCAATGAGGCAGATCATGAGCGATGAGGGGTTATACCGGCGGCTGGTGGAAGCGGGGCGGAAGCAGCTGGAGCGGTACCGGTATGAGGATATGGTAGAGCAGTACCTGGAGGTGCTGCACCGGGCGGCGGAAGGCGGGAGTGTAGCGGAGTACGCGGAGGTAACGGGGATATATCCTGACTGCTGGGCGGGGGAGCAGATAGAGGTAGGGCTGGGGGCCGGGAAGGGGAAGCGGGGGTTCACGCTGCGGGGCTATATACCGGATTGGCATCCGGCCCGGGAGGTAAAGCTGAAGATTACCCTGCCGGACGGGCGGAAGAAGAATTATGTCGTACACAGGGATGAAGAGTTGAAGGTGAGCGAGAATCTGCCGGAGCAGGCAGGTATCATGAAGATTGCCGTAAGCGGGGGATTCAGGCCGGATAATGGCGATATAAGAACACTGACCTTTCTTGTTGATGAGGCCACTGTAATAAATACGCACGGGGGGGTAAAACTATATGAATTCAGCGGCCAGCGCGGATAAACCTGCCATCACGATTATAACCCCTTCGTTTAATCAGGGTAAATTTATCCGCCGCACAATAGAAAGTGTTATGTTGCAGGGGATAACCGCGCTTGAGCATCTCGTTTTTGACGGAGGCAGCAAAGACGAAACCGTTGCGGTATTGCAATCATTGAACCATGCGGTGTCGTGGATTTCAGAGACTGACCGTGGGCAGGCGCACGCCGTCAACAAGGGACTGAAGACCGCGCACGGAGATATTATCGGCTGGCTCAACTCTGATGATATCTATTATCCGGGGACATTACGGACAGTCATGGACTTCTTCAACCAGCATCCGGACGTAGACATTCTGTACGGCATGGCTGACCATATTGATGAGCGTGACAATTGTATAGAACCATATTATAATGAGCCCTGGGATTATGAGCGGCTCAAAGAAATATGTTTTATTTGTCAGCCGGCGGTTTTTTTCAGGTGCTGCATCGTGGAACGATACGGGTTGCTGGATGAGGCGCTGCGTTACTGCATGGATTATGAGTACTGGCTAAGAGTCGGCCGGAAAACCCCCTTTTATTACCTTGAGCAGAAGCTTGCCGGCTCACGTCTGTACCGGGAAACCAAGACCCTCGGGTCAGCGGTTCCCGTGCATCAGGAAATCCTTGCAATGCTGAAAAAAAGAACCGGCACCGTTCCCGGCAGATGGATATTCGGCTATGCTCACGTAGTCGCCCGCGAGTCAGGGCTGACGCGGGAGACCCCGCAGGAGAACTTGCGCTTTGTAAAAAAAGTGGCGCTTGTTTCTCTCTGGACATTTCTGCGGACGCATCACTATATTCCGCTTAACGATTTGAAAACTATCACTGCATGGCTGATGCATGCACGAAAAAGAGGGTAGTAAGAATATGCGTATAGGCTTTGATGTAAGTCAGACGGCGGAAGAAAAGGCAGGCTGCGGGTACGTGGCTGATCAGCTGATTCGACACCTGGCGCTCCTGGACCCGCAGAACGAGTACCTCCTGTACCCGACTTTTTACAAGTACCGTGATCCGGCGTATCATAAAGTGACGGCACCGGCTGCTCCTAATATGAAAATGCACTTCAATGGAGTGTCATTTCGCGAGATGGTGCATGGCTGGGAAACGAGAATGGAAGACCGGTCAGCATGGCTTGGCTCACCTGATATCATCCATTCAAATAATTTTTCATGCATAAAAGACCACCAGGCCAGAACGGTTTTTGTCATTTATGATATTGCCTTCCTCGTTTACCCGGAATTTACCTCGGAGGAAAACCGCCTGGTGTGCTTTGACGGATTATTTAATGCAAGCATTTATGCAGACCATTGCATTGCAATTTCAGAGTACACAAAAAATGCGTTTTTGCAGTATTTCCCCCACTATCCTGAAGAACGCGTGACGGTCATGTATCTGGGGACCAGGCCAACGATATCGCCGGTTCAAGATGAATCGCTGAAGAGAAAAGTTTTTAAAAAATACGGGCTCAGAGATGACTTCTGGCTCGGGATCGGCACCATCGAGCCCCGTAAAAATTACCGACTTCTTATTGATGCTTTTTGCGAGCTCACTGATTCAAGACAGCTGGTGATCGCAGGCGGCAAAGGCTGGCTTGAATCCGATCTCGGGGATAAAGTCGCCAGCATGGGTATCCAGGACCGGGTGAAATTTCTCGGCTATGTTTCTGATGAAGATTTATCGGTACTGTACAGCTCCTGCTGCGCATTTATTTATCCCTCATTCTACGAAGGTTTCGGTTTGCCGGTGCTTGAAGCAATGTCATGCGGCGCTGCGGTTATTTCCAGCAGCTCAAGCAGTTTGCCTGAAGTCGGCGGAGATGCGGTACTGTATGTGGATCCGTATTCCCGGGACAGCCTGATAGAAAAAATGCAACTGCTGGCAGGTAACCCGCAGCTCCAGCAGGAGCTGCGCCGAAAGTCAATGGAGCGTGCCAAGCTGTTTTCATGGCAAGCGGCAGCGCAGGCAGTTCTTCAGGTGTATGAGAAGACGATACATATGAAGCCATGGTATGAGGAATAGCTGCCAAGCAGCTTGGACTGCTGCGAGGGAACGACCTATATGACAGACGCTATACGGCAGAAAAGAATTGTTGTCACGGGCGGGGCCGGATTCCTTGGAGCCTGCGTCGTAAACAAGCTGCGGGAACGGGGCTGGTCAAATATTTTCGTTCCACGCAGCAGGGATTATAATCTTGTAGAACTACGACAGGTGAAGAAACTGTATGCCGATGCACAGCCGCACATAGTTATTCATTTAGCAGCCGTGGTGGGCGGCATCGGCGCCAACCGGGAAAATCCGGGACGATTTTTTTACGAGAATTTGATGATGGGAGTGCAGCTCATTGAGGAAGGACGGCTGTACGGTATAGAAAAACTTGTCTGCATCGGGACGATCTGCGCGTATCCCAAATACGCTCCGGTTCCTTTCAGGGAAAGCAGTCTCTGGGACGGTTATCCTGAAGAAACCAATGCACCCTACGGCATAGCCAAGAAGTCACTGCTGGTCCAGCTTCAGGCATACCGGCAGCAGTACGGTTTCAACGGCATCTACCTGCTGCCGGTAAATCTTTACGGACCCCGTGATAATTTTGATCCCCGCTTTTCTCATGTAATTCCCGCGCTTGTTAAAAAATGCTGCGACGCCATAAAGGCGGGGGAGCGGGAGATTGAAATCTGGGGCACGGGCACTGCCACCCGTGAGTTTCTGTATGTGGAAGACTGCGCCGACGGAATAGCGCTTGCGACCGAGAAGTACGATGGCAGCGAACCGGTCAATCTCGGAGCCGGTTTTGAAATATCCATAAAGGATCTGGTTAAGAAAATAGTAGCTCTTACCGGTTATCAGGGAGGCATTGTGTGGGACAGCACCAAGCCGGACGGCCAGCCGCGGCGCATGCTTGACACCAGCAGCGCTGAACGATATTTTGGTTTCACGGCTAAAACTTCTTTTGACGAGGGTTTGAAAAAAACTATCGACTGGTACCGGACAAACAGCCAATAACACAAAACCGTTAACGATGAAGAGCCTGCTTATAACCGGTATTTCTGGTTTTGTCGGCAGCTACCTGGCCGACTACTGCGCCCTGAATGAACAGCACATCAGCATTCACGGTTTTGATATTTCCGCGCCGCCCAACGACCGAAAAGCCGCGTATTATTACCATAAAACTGACCTGCTGGATAAGGGCCATATTGAAACGCTAATACAGGAAATCAATCCCGACACTATTGTTCACCTGGCATCATTCAGCTCGGTCGGGGACAGCTGGCGTGACCCGATTAAAAGCTTCAAAAATAATACGACGATATTTTTAAACCTTCTTGAAATAACACACAGCCTGAAGATTAAATGCCGCATTTTATCGGTGGGCTCATCCGAGGAATATGGTATTGTGCGTACCGCCGACCTGCCCCTTACCGAGGACCTGCCCCTTAATCCGGTGAGCCCCTATGCGGTAGCGCGGGTTGCACAGGAACAGCTGTCGCATATCTATGCAAAGGGCTTTGGCATGGATATCGTGTGCACGCGATCGTTTAATCATATCGGGCCGGGCCAGGCGGATAAGTTTGTTGTAAGCTCGATTGGCAAACAGTTCGCAGAAATAAAAAAAGGTAAGCGGGGAAAATTGCATATCGGCAACACTGCAATCATCCGGGATTTTCTTGATGTCAGGGACGTGGTGAGGGCCTACTACCTGCTCCTTAAAAAGGGAAAGTGCGGCGAGACCTACAATATCTGCAGCGGACAGGGAATAGCAATTGCACAGCTTATTGATTTATACGCGGAAATATCCGGCATTGCACCGCAGGTTGAGACCAGGCCTGAACTGCTGCGGCCGGTAGAAAACCCCGTGGTCACCGGTTCTTATGAAAAACTTGCTGCACATGCGGGGTGGAAACCGGAAATCACTTTAATAAATTCCCTGCGCGATATTTATGCGTACTGGCTGGAGCAGGTTTAAAACAGAAGTGAGCAGCTGAACCACAGAGGGCGCAGAGATATTTATAGTGTCCTTAAGACAAACATATTGTCAAAATATTTATATTATTACGGCATTATTGTCACAGTAAAAAATATTTGTAAAAAAGGAAATACCAATATTAATAAAATGCAAAAACAGAGTGCAAAGAGGGGAAAAAGATTATTAGCCTGCTGACAAAAAATATTTTCTCTGTGTCCTCTGTGGTTATTTTTTATTAAAGCAAGCGGAGAGTTGAGGAATGAAAAAGGCGCTCATCACCGGCATAACCGGCCAGGACGGATCATACCTTGCTGAACAGCTCCTTGAAAAAGGCTATGAAGTGCATGGCATTCTGCGCCGGGCAAGCACCTTCAACACCAAACGGATTGACCACCTGTACACCGACCCCCATGTAGCGGATGCACGCCTGTTCCTTCATTACGGGGACCTCACCGACAGCAGCAATTTGAACCGGCTGCTGGAAAAAATATGCCCAGACGAGATTTACAACCTGGCGGCCCAGTCACATGTCCAGGTCTCCTTTGAGGTGCCTGAATACACGGCCGAGGTCGACGGGGTAGGCACTCTGCGCTTCCTTGATGCCATTAAAGAAGTGGGGCTGAAGGATAAAACCAGATTCTATCAGGCATCAACAAGCGAATTGTATGGAAAAGTGGTGGAAACGCCGCAGAGCGAGACAACTCCCTTTTATCCCCGCTCCCCGTATGCGGTGGCAAAACTGTATGCCTACTGGATTGTGGTAAATTACCGCGAAGCCTACGGTTTGCATGCCTCCAATGGGATTCTCTTCAACCACGAATCACCCCGGCGCGGAGAGACATTTGTAACCCGCAAAATAACCCGTGCGGTATGCCGTATTAAACAGGGATTGGAAAGCTGCCTGTACCTGGGCAACATTGACGCCCGGCGGGACTGGGGATATGCGCCCGAGTATACCATGGCCATGTGGATCATGCTGCAGCAGGATGCCCCGGATGATTATGTCATCGCCACCGGGGAGACCCATTCAGTGCGGGAATTCATCGAGAAGTCCTTTGAATGTGTCGGCATACGCATTGCGTGGAGAGGCAGCGGCGTGAACGAAACCGGCATTGATGCGGCCACCGGCGCTGAACTGATCAAGATTGATCCCCGATATTTCCGGCCGACGGAAGTTGAAATCCTGATGGGCGATCCGGGGAAGGCGCTGCGGAATTTCGGCTGGAAGCCGCAGATGAAGTTTGAAGAATTGGTGAAGATCATGGTTGCGGCGGATATGGAGAATACAGGAAAATAGCAGGCTCAATTCTCAATAAAAAACGCGCAATCAAAATTAATCAGTTGAGTCTGAAAATATAGTATTGTTCTGAAAACATATAATTGCCCTCCAGTATGCACCTCCAGTTCAGATCTGCTTTCGCGGAGGGAAGAGCCCTGTATCAATAAAATCTCTCGAGTTAATGGTGACAATACGGAGTGAGGGACATGTCATGAAGTTCTCAAATCAAGCCTGCCTTTTTATTCTTATCATCGCGCTACTCATACTGTGCCCTGCTGATTCCTTTGCCTATATTGACCCGGGAGCAGGAAGCTACATTATCCAGGTAATTATAGCAGGAATTGTAGCTGGATCATTTGCCATTAAAATTTTCTGGAGAGAGCTTAAGGCTTTTCTGCAATCACTGTTCTCCAAGAAAAAAGTGCATGAATAAAGAGACAGTTCCCGGCTCATTCCGTGACCCGAGCGGGTTCCTTTTTTATAGCGACGGCGTCCTCCACCGGCAAATCAACAGGTCGTACCGGCAGCACTATGAGCAGCTCATAACGTCGGGACTTTATAATACGCTTATCAATGAGAACCTCCTGGTGTCCCATGATGAGGAGGATGTACCAGCCTGCACCAGCGACGGCTATAAAATAATCAGACCGCAGATAATACCTTTTATTTCCTACCCGTTTGAATGGAGCTTCAGCCAGCTTAAAGCAGCAACCCTGGCAACGCTTGCCATCCAAGAGCATGCGCTTTATCATGGCATGATTCTGAAGGATGCCAGCGCCTATAATATTCAATTCATCGGCTGCAAGCCGGTTCTTATAGACACCCTCTCCTTTGAGATATATCAGGAGGGCAGTCCCTGGTCGGCCTACCGGCAGTTTTGCCAGCACTTTCTTGCCCCCCTTGCCCTCATGAGCCATAACGACATCAGGCTGCAGCAGCTTTTACGGGTTTATATTGATGGGGTACCGCTTGATCTTGCAAGCAGACTGCTTCCGTTGAAAACAAAATTCATGTTCTCCCTGTACTCTCACATTCACCTGCACGCACGCAGTCAGAAAAAATATGCAAACACGGCAGTTCGTGCTCAAAATGCAAAAATGAGCCTCTTTTCCCTCAGAGCGCTCATTGACAGCCTGGAGTCTGCTGTACGGCGGATCACATGGAAACCGCAAGGGAGTGCGTGGGCTGATTATTATGAAGACACCAATTATTCAGACGCTGCATTTGAATGCAAAAAAGAGCTTGTCGCGGCTATGCTCGATACAGTACAGCCTGAAACTGTGTGGGACCTGGGAGCAAATGACGGCACGTTCAGCAGGATTGCAGCAAGCCGCGGCATAAGGACCATTGCTTTTGATATTGACCCGGCAGCAGTTGAAAAAAATTATCTGACCTGTTTGCGTAACAATGAATTTTCAGTACTCCCCCTGTTGTCAGATATTACCAACCCGAGCGGCGGCATTGGCTGGGCCAACGAAGAGCGCATGTCGCTGAAAGAACGCGGTCCTGCTGACGCGGTGCTTGCCCTGGCGCTTATTCACCATCTTGCAATATCCAATAATGTGCCCTTTGTGAAAATCGCAGAGTTTTTAAGCACTGTCTGCAAACATCTGATAATTGAGTTCGTGCCCAAGAGCGACAGCCAGGTGCAGCGGCTGCTGAGAAACCGGGAAGATATTTTCACCCGCTACGACCGGGAACATTTTGAACAGGATTTTAATCAGAAATTTATTATCCATCGATGTGAGCCGATTGCCGGTTCTGAGCGATTTCTGTATTTAATGGAAAAGAGGGGAGCGGATGGCATTGAGAAATAAAATCAGCGAACGTATAATTCAGGCCTTCTCTGCTGCTGCACAGTTTGTTACGACACTCCTTCTTTTCGGCCCGAGTAAAGTTTATCTCACCAATCCCCATGAGTTCGATTTTTCATATGCCGGACTGCTGATTTACCTGATTCCTGCATCGTGTTTTCTGACCATTATCCTGGGCTTTATGCTGCTGCTGTGCAGGGGTTCCCTTTTTAACAGGGCTGTTGCCCTTATCTGCGGCATTGCCGTACTCGCATGGCTCCAGGGTAATATACTGGTATGGGATTACGGGGTGATTGACGGGAGAGCAATCAACTGGAGCGAGAAAAGCGTAAACGGTATTATTGATGCCTGTATCTGGAGTCTTATGATACTGTGCGCTTACTTCCTGTCATCTTTTGTAAAGAAACATCTCAAGACAATCGCGCTGCTGTTTATTATTATTCAAGTACTGTCAACAGCGCTGCTGGTAAAAGATCAGTACACAGAGAACAGCACGATATTATATTCGTTAGACAGCCGCCATAAATATGACTTTTCAAAAAACCGGAATATTATCATCTTCATTCTGGATATGTTTCAAACGGATGTATTCCACGAACTCATTGACGAAGATAGTTCTTTAAAAGAGATATTCCCCGGATTTACCTATTTTCGCAATGCCCTTGGCGGCTTTCCCACCACAAAGGCCTCGATACCGTTTCTGTTGACGGGCAAGCAATATGACAATTCAGCGAAATTTGATGAATTCAAGAAATCAGCCTACCTTTCTGCATCATCATTGCTTAAAGTTCTTAAAGATAACGGCTACTGGGTGGATGTGCATACAGATGGTGGGCTGGTTTATTTAGACGAGAAGGTGGTTTCCAATCTCGGAAAAAGCCGGGGAGTATCGTTCGATTCTGTTTGTACCTTTATTGACATATCGCTGTTCAGAAGCGCACCGCACTATTTTAAAAAGTATATTTACAATAATGATTTCTGGATGATGAAATTGTTATACGCTAACGTTTACTCGCCTTTATTTAAAACAAAGATAATAAATCAGAAAAAAATTGATCGTTTAAATACATTGTTCCCCGCAAAATCCATAAGATATCTCCTGGATATAGAAACATTGTATGATATACTTGCAAAGAGTAATGCAGTGTTAGAAAATAATATGTTCAAACTGTATCACATGACCGGCATGCATGCTCCACTCCGCATGAATGAATTGTTGCAACTTGACACGGCACTACCCAGGAACCGCACTGGGTATAAAAGACAGGCACGGGGAGTATTAACCATTACGAAGTATTTTTTAGAAGAGTTAAAGCGCCTGGGTATTTATGATAACAGCATGATATGCGTCATTGCAGATCATGGGTACCCCTGGACCGGCATCGGGATAAAAATTCCGGAGTATATTGAGAAGCAGCAACCGCCGCAGCCAAAAACGCCACAATATATCAGAGGGTCTGGCATTCCGTTGATACTTATTAAGCCGTTTGATGCCCGGGAACCTTTAAAAATCTCTGATGTTCCGGTATCACTCGGTGATCTGCCAAAAACTATTCTTAGCGGAGCCGGCATACCAAACACGGCAGTTGGCGTCTCCATGTTTTCTCTCAATCAGGACCAAAACCGCCGCCGCCGTTTCCTACACTATTATTTGGACAAATCAAAAACTGAATATATGACAAAGATGCGTGAATATGTAGTCAATGGATTCAGCTGGCTTGATGCGTCATGGATGGATACAGGCCGTGAGTTTGCTGCTGCTCAAACTAAACAATATACCTATGGCGATAAAATCGAATTCAGAAGCGAGGGCAACGCTGACCTGTACCAGGGAATCGGCTGGAGCATGCCGGAAAAAACTATAATCTGGACAGAGGGGAAAATAGCGACACTGCGGCTGCCGATACACAAGACTAACAACGATTTAATATTGAAAGTGATGCAGTGGCCATTTTTAGGAAATGGTAATATTAAGGCTCAATGGGTGATAATTTATATAAATAATCAAAAAATCGGAGAATGGCACGTAACGCATAAAGCAGAATATAAACAAATAATTCCGCAGCGTTTATTAAATGACTCAACCCTTGATATAGTCTTTGAAATGCCCGATGCTATAACCCCTTCTGAATCATCATTAGAAACCATCGCTGATTCAAGAAGAATGGGTGTTGCAATAGAATATTTGGTAGTGGAAGAAATGAAGAAATACAAATATGGCGATATCATAAGGTTTGGCACACATGGCAATTCCAAACAATTTGAGTTTTACGGATGGAACGCCCCTGAAGACGAATTTACCTGGACCGAAGGGACGAAGGTGAAACTGGTCATACCCGTGCATAATACAACTTCAACCCTGGAGTTAAAGATACAGCAGCAGCCATTTATCGTTCCCGGGAAATTGAACAGGCAGCGGGTGATTGTGCAGGTGAATGATAAAAAAGCCGGGGAATGGGTAATTACCGGAGAGGGTGAGTATCGTCTGGTGATTCCGGGAAGCAGCATAACAGAAAATATAATAAACATGGAGTTTGAGTTTCCTGACGCGCGAGTGCCAAAGGAACTTTTGGCGGGTAATAGCGATGAACGGGTACTGGGGATCGCGTTGAAGTCCCTGGTGCTTGAGGAAATGCAGGACTACAAGTTTGGAGAACTGATACGATTTGGCAAGGGAGGAAATGCAAAAAGGTACCAAGGGGAAGGGTGGTACGAACCGGAAGAAGGGTTGACCTGGATCGGGAAAGATACAGCAGAATTGAAAATACCGATATCCAAAGCTGATGTGCCTTTGCTGCTGCATATTACTCAGCGGCCGTTTCTCGTTGACGGAAAGCTTAAAAACCAGAGGGTGAAGATCAGCATTAATGGACAGAAAGCAGCTGTCCTTAGCATTGAGCATGACGGTGAATACAGCACTCTTATACCGTCGAGCTGCGGCAATGACAAACTGCTGCAGATAGCGTTTGAACTGCCTGATGCGCAGCAGCCGGTGCTGCTGCAGAAAGACAACCCTGATACAAGACGGCTGGGAATTGCTGTGAAATCAATTGTGCTCAAGGAGATAGCTCCGTATCGTTTTGGAGATGTTATACTTTTTGGCAAGACAGGAAATGCGTTGCAGTATCAGGGAAATGGATGGAGTTCCCCGGATGCGGATTTTACTCTGACCGATGGTTCTGAGGCAGTATTAAATCTGCCGGTAAAAAAGCCAACAAGAGATTTGCGATTAACGATTATACAGGAGCCGTTTCTGGTAGAAAATAAAATAAACAAGCAGACGGTAGCTGTTTATGTGAATGATAAAAAGACAGGGTCGTGGAACATTACCGCCGCTGGAAAACGGGAAGTTATAATACCCAAAAATTATATCAACGATGGAGTACTGACAATACAATTTAAATTGCCTGATGGCCGGGCTCCCAAGGATATACAGCAGGATATGCGTCAATTAGGGTTGGCAATTAAGTCTTTAATTATTGAAGATGTATTAAGTAAATAATTGTTAATTGCGTAAAAGATAATGCGCAACCTACTGATTAATTTGACAGTTCAGCATGAACACAGTAAATAGTAATGAGGGTCACAACCTTTAACCGGAGGCAAGTTCTAGTCTTTTAAATGGCTTTTTCCGACATTACATAAAAATCTCACAGAATCAATATGCTTTTTATTTTAACATTGTTGCTATCACTGCTATTTTCATTATTAATAAACTCGTTATTTAGACATTCTTTTAGACTGGTATATTTTTTAGGTCTTTATATTATCAGTTTAAGCAGCTTAATTTTAATCAGTGAGATAGCAGGCATAATATGTTTATTAAGCAGCAAATTATTTTGGCTAACCACTCAGAGTATATTGGTTGGACTTGCATGGTATATATGGCAACGAGCAGGGAAACCATCATTACTATGGCCGATATTTAATTCAAAGATTGAGTTTAAAACAAAAATTATTTTTTCTTTCAAAAAGTATATAGACCTGTGGATATTTGGCTTTGGGGTTGGATTAATTTACTTTGTGGGTGCTTGGCTGATTATGACCGTTGCCCCAAACACAGGTGATAGTATGGGTACTTACTTGGCGAGGATTGGATACTGGCTCCAGAATAGTTCATTATATCCCTGGCAGACTCAAATAAACGCTCAGATCATGTATCCAATAAATCCTGATGTATTAAAATTATGGACTGTCTTGTTTTGGGGAAATGATCAATTAGTCGGTTATATACAGTGGATTTCTGTAATCATGGCCATTCCTGCAATTATAGGTTTGGGACAAGTATTTGGCTTTTCCTCAGCCCAATCTGTTTTCGCAGCATTAATTTGGGCTACCTTCCCTCAAATTGTTCTTCAATCCACTTCTACACAAACTGATGTAGCCTTTAGTAGTTTGTTAGTCATTATGATCTATCTGCTATATTTGGGTATTAAGGTACAATCCAAAGAAATATTATTATTATCAAGCCTTACTCTTGGATTGCTATTTGGCACCAAACAGTTTGTTTTCATGATAATTCCAGGGTTAATGATCAGTATTTTTATGATATGGCTCAGTGATAAAAAGAAACTTTTTAAGCCAATTTTATTTTGGACAACCTGCGGTATCCTTGCAATATTATTAATAGGAGCTTACACATACATTCAAAATTTAATTTATTTTGGCTCAATAGGTGGCCCAGGTCTTAGTAAGTTTTCATATATATATAATGACCCAACTCGCACACCGGGTTTGTTTGGTTATCTGCACTGTGCAGTAGTAAATTTATGTCGTTATTTTTATCAATTAGCAGACACACGGGGATTACCCTTGATAATTGGTGACCCGATATTGAAATTTAAATCAGAAGTGGCAAAACATGTTTTTAATTTTCTTGGATTGCCTGTTGCATCAAAATTATACGTTGCGAACTATGTTCAAGATACTGGTTTTCTATATATTATGTACAAGCATTTACATGAGCATAATGCATGGTATGGACCACTAGGCTTTTTGATGCTTCTCCCATCAAGCTTATTACAATTCTGGTATGGATTAAAAAATAGAGACTATTTTCGTATTGGAATTCTGTTAATGTGTTTGTGTGTTTTATTTTTTCAAAGTATAAAGCAGTGGGGCGGTGTTGAGGGAAGATATTTAATGATTATTTTTACACTTTGTGCGCCCTTTATGTCTATTTGTTTTCAATCAAGTTTTTTATTATATCTTGGCAGGTTATTGCTTATTTTTCTAGCATTATTAGTTTTAAACTGGACTATGTTAAATAATATTCTAAAACCTTTAATTGGTCGGAATACAATTTGGGGTATGGATAGAATAAGTCAGCAGACAATCTACTGGCATTACGAGGAAAGCACTGTACGAATGATCGAAAAATATATTCCCTTTGATGCAACAGTTGGCTTTATAAATTATCCAGCAGAATACTTTTTATTTGGTAAGGAATTTAAGCGGACTATAATTCCGATTGTTGAGTATAATAACTTAAAAAATAAAAAATGGCTAGCCGAAAAAAATATTGATTATATTTTGGTGAATACTGGTTATTCTTTAAATCCAAAAGAATTAGGTATTCCCTCAGATTTTGGACTTATTGGCAAATCTGGATACTATAGTTTGCTTGCGAGGGGAGCAGAGGGGGATTTTAATAATTGGGATAAGGGGTTAAAACAGCGTTTAACAAGCGTGACAATAACTCCTGATGATGCTCCATTTTTTTCTATAGATCAAGCATTGTCTGGCCAAGTGGGTATATGCCCCGGATTTATTAGGACAGGATTTGGATTAGAAAAGGCATATAATAAACCTGGAATGTGGCTTGGATTTGGCGAATCTTATGGGTTAGAAGGTGTGCTTTGGTGTGATGCACCCAAAACTGTGTTTTTTGATTTTGCTGTAGAACCTGGCCCGGTATTAAATAACCCTGAGAGAACAGTAGCACTCTATATTGAGAATAATAAAAATACAATCAATATCAATAAAGTATTTGACAGGCCAACAACAATTAGTTTTATTGTTCATTTTGAGACGGGTAGAAACATGTTTCGTTTTTATGCGCTTGATAAACCAATTAATTTAAAAAAAGACTATGGTGACAGTCGTCCTCTTTTAGTATTTTTGAATCAGGTAAAAATCTCTTTAAAAAAATAAATGCCCTTGCCATATTTTTTATTTATACAGAATGATATAGCAATTAAGGGGCTGTTCCAAAATAATTTGAGATAGGTAAACCACTGGTTTGACCAGTGAGACTCTCAATGTTTGACATTTAGATTCAGTTTATAAAGAATCCTCCCTTGTCAACGCGGAAGAGTTTGACGGTTGTGGACAGGGGAGGAGTAAGAAATGTTTGTTGTACGAGAGTTTAAGCCATTCGAAATGGGAATGCAAGTATCATGTGGTCTTTATCCCGAAGGGGACAGAAGAAAGAGTTGTATGGGAAGATTCGGAAGTTTTTGAGGCCGGTATTACACGAATTGGCACGGCAGAAGAGGAGTCAGATAGAAACAGGGCATATGGTTATAGATCATGTGCATATGCTGATGAGTATACCGCCGAAGTATGCGGTAGCAGAGGTGATCGGGTATATCAAAGGCAAGAGAGCGATAGCCATAGCGAGGCAGTTTGTGGGGCGGAAGCGGAATTCTTCTGGCGAGCGGTTTTGGGCGAGAGGGTATGCAGTATAGACGATGGGGTTTGAAGAAGAGAAGATACGGCAGCAGGAGCAGTTTGATAAGCAAGGCTATGATGAATCGGACCATGAGAAGGCTGATGATGAACCTGATGGCGATGGTACATTTTAACAACCTTTAGACACTGGCTACCCTTGAGGTGGCTCACAACCGTCAAGCCCCCCGCATTGCGGGGGCGTTATGACTAAATCTAACAATCAATTAATGACAGAAGGGAGTGCAAGATATGCAAAAGAATTTATTAAACATTTCGTTTTTTATTTACTTAGCAATTTTTATAGTGAACCATTATCAAAATCAAGGCACACTATGGGCTGCTGTAAATGAATCTGAAGAAAATAAAGCGGAAATTAGAGAATCAGTTGCTAATAAACCATTAACTGAATTTAAACAAAAAATAACAACTTCTGTAAAGGTTAAAAAAATACATGTAAATGAAACAGTAAAGATGCCTATAAGGATTAAAAATATAACTAAACAAATTTGGCCTGGTTCATATGCTGCTAATTCAGTTCGTCTCTGTTACTATTGGATAGAGCAGCCTGGGAAAAAGTATATAATTCAGGGACCACGCATATTTCTTCCTGAAGATTTAGCCCCTGGAAAATCAGTGACGCTCATTGTAACTGTTACAGCACCTGATAAACCGGGAAAATATATATTGCAGTTTACAATGGTACAGGAACATGTTGCGTGGTTTGAGCAGAAGGGGGCAAAAACATTAGATATTCCTATTTCAGTACTTGAAATAAATCAGTAATATGGCCCATAAATATACCCAGGATTAAAGCGGCATTCTTAAGCTGTTAGACTTGACAATGTTTTCAAGATATTTTATGCAAGTCTGCAAGAGTTGATAATAATGGTACAATGAAATTAACCATAGAATCCTACCCCCACTAAAAAAGTGAAAGGAAAGTTGATCGACTTGACCACTCTCAATTCTGTTGGTAATTTGGAGAATGGTAGGAATATTTTAATGTTACAGGTTTTAGAAATGGCAAACTGTTCAGTAGTAGAATATCATGAGAGAAGACCACTTATGGAGCAACTTTCAAGTATATGGTAATCCCTGTCAAGTAAGTTTAATAAAAAATTATCAACAATATTATGCTAAATAATCAAACAATTGCCGTTGTTGTGCCTGCATATAATGAGGAAAAACAGATCGGCCAGGTTATTGAAACCATGCCTGACTTTGTTGATAGAATCGTTGTTGTTGATGACTGCTCCAAAGATAGAACGACAGAAATCGTCAAGCAATGCATAGCTCATGATAAAACAGAAGCCATAGAATTAAAATGCAACAATGGAATTAAGAATAGTACTAAATATAACCGTGCCGAGGTCGTATTGCAGCAGCAGATAACCAAGGAGTTGGACTATTTCACTCCTTCTGAAGTATTTAACAAGCATCCTGAGAAGGAACGTATTATTCTGATTAATCTTCTTGAAAATGCAGGGGTAGGGGCTGGAATCTGCAGGGGCTATAAATGGTGCAAAGATTATGGAATAGACTGCACAGCCGTAATGGCTGGGGATGGACAGATGGACCCTGAAGAACTCGAATCAATATGCCGTCCCGTTATTGAAGAGGGGATTGACTATGTGAAAGGAAACAGGCTTATACATAGAAGCGCCTGGCTTGTTATGCCCAAAATAAGATATTTGGGAAATTCCATTCTTTCAATTTTAACAAAATTAGCCTCAGGTTACTGGCATATTTCAGACACTCAGACCGGCTTCACAGCAATATCCAGGAAGGCTTTATATGCCATACCTCTTTATAAAATTTATAAGCGATATGGTATGCCTAATGATATCCTGGTAAAACTAAATATCGCGTTCTGCACAATAAAGGAAGTTGAGATTAAGCCGGTTTATGACATTGGTGAAAGCTCAAAAATGAATGTATTTAAAGTAATTCCAAAAATATCATGGTTATTATTTAAATCCTTTTTTAAACGGCTCTGGATTAAATACTTGTTTAGAGATTTCCATCCGCTTTTTTTATTGTATAATTTTGCTATGATCCTTGGTATCACTTGGGTACCATATCTTTTCAAAGTCAGTAAAGCCTTGGTAGAGGGTAAAAATGTTTCCTTTGAAACACTATTAGCCTTTACTTTTCTAGGTATTACCAGCATCCAGTCTTTTCTCTTTGCCATGTGGATGGATATCCAGGACAATGAAAGGCTTTATAAATGAGAGATTTTACTTATACTTCATACAAAACATATATTGAGGCTATTCAATTTAATAATATTCCATTTTATCGATTTAGTGAATATTTCTCAATGCCGACGGAGCCGGAAAAGTTTTGTTTAGTTAGACATGATGTTGATAGAAAACCTCACAGAGCTTTAAAAATGGCAATTTTAGAAAATCATATCGGGATAAAAACAACATATTTTTTCAGGACAAAACCACATACATTTAAACCCTATATAATAAAAGCTATCTATGATTTAGGTCATGAAATTGGATATCACTATGAATCATTATCAGATACAGGGGGAATTATTGAAAATGCTATTATTGATTTTGAATATAACTTAAATAAATTGCGAAATATTGCACCTGTTAAAACATGTGCTATGCATGGAAGACCTTTTGAAAATTATGATAATAGAGACATCTGGCGAATTAAGGAAAATCATGAATATTTTAAAAAAAAATTAAATATTATGGGAGAAGTATATTTGGATATTGATTATTCAAATATTGCATATATTAATGATACTGGAAGAAATTGGACTTCGAGAAAAGGAAATCTAAGAGATAAAGTATATTCAACAATTAATGCTGATTTTAAGGATAAAGATGAATTATTGTTTTATCTGCTCAATAATATTCATGAGAAAAATATTTTTCAAATACATCCAGAAAGGTGGAATAATAATATAATTGAATGGTTTATTCAATTAATAATTGATTATATTACTAATATAATCAAAAATATATTACAATTAAAACTAATTATTTCATGAGAATAATAAGATTAAATAAACTTAAGCTTGAAAGTGATAATATTATTAATACGCTAGTTGATTTACATATTAAAACACTTCCAAATAGTATTCCATCAACTTTCGGAAGATTTTTTTTGCAAAAATTTTATTTTAATAATTTTGTCAATGATGGATATATAGATGGATTAATATTTATAATTGATAATCAATGTGTTGGGTATAGTATTATAACACAATATGGAATAAACTATATTCAATTAGGCATTAAAAATAATTTAATTAAATTTGTATATGTATTTGTATTTTCTTTAATTTTAAGTCCTTCTATAATTATTAAACTATATAAACAGATAATTAGAAGAATTAATAGTTATCATGATAAGAAAGTTGGAAATAACATTTGGTTAACTATGGCTATTGATCAACAAAAAAAAAATTATAAAAATGAAAAAGGTCTAAGAATTTCAATTATTGTAATAGATAAAACAATTGAATTATGGAATGAACTATTTATTGATAAAATATATGGATTAGTAAGAAAAGATAATATATCAGCTATATTGCTTTATAAATCATATGGATTTCAAGTTATAACAAATAAAGATAAATATAATAACTATTATGATGTATTTGTAGAAACAATTAACTTAAAGAACCGGGATATTTAATTTATGTCGGAAAATCTTGACAACAAAAGACTACAAGGTTATAGAAAAAGAGAAAACTGATGTGCAAAAAAATAGAGGAGCGAAGCGAAACGGAGTTTTCCCTAAAGGGAAAGTCAATTTTACCTAGAGGTCATGGGATTTGCCTCTTAGAACGCCATACAAACGATTATCTCTAAGTGGTGAATGGTTCAGCCCTGATGAAAAGCCCGTTTCAATAATCATGGATCAATAGAGAGATAGAGCGATATAGGGAATGTTAAAACATAAAAGAGGCGATTTATTATTGCAAAGGAGAAATGGAAGATATCCCTGGAATGAGAGTAGCCGTGTGAGAGTATTGGAAAGGAGATATTGCTCAAATACCGAATTTAATCCTCTGGCCTGAATAAAATAACCAAGCGATATGAGAGACAGGCTTTGAGAGCGATTTCGGCAGAGCTGGCCGGGTCTGAAAAAAGTAACAACAGTGCTGCGACAGAAAAAAGAGACCGGCGATTTCATCTTTTATGAAGTACAAAAGCAGACCGTAATACTTTTCATCACCAGCACATACCTCGGTAACGCCACTGCGGCAAAAATCAACGTGCCGGTCAAAGCAAACGGAAAGTCCAGATTATAGTAGAGAGAAATATATATTTGATAGCCCAGCCTGAACATCGTAGGGAATAGTGGCAGTTACAAACTGTTAACAAGAGCCGGGGGTAGTTATTTATGCCCCTTTTTACGACATTATCTAAAAACACGCGGGATAAAAAATGACAACTAAAAATGAAATTATAGAAATAATCTTCAACAGTATTGAAGAAATTAATCAACAAAATGATACTAAAATAGTTGCGAGTGTAAACACTAAGCTATTTGGGCGTGATTGTGAATTGGACTCCCTGGGTTTGGTTAATCTGATAACTTTAATTGAAGGAAAAATAGAAGAATTAACCGGTAATTATATTCCTATCGCTAGTGAAAAGGCCTTTTCAATGGAATCAAGTCCTTTTAAAACAATTGAAACCTTAGCTAATTATATAGAAACATTGCTACATGACTGATCCAAAACAACCAAAACCGGTTATGCTTATTACTGGAACAAGTAGAGGAATTGGGGAGTACCTTGCCCGCTATTATTTAAATAAAGGTTATTTTGTTATCGGTTGCAGTCGAGGTCAATCAGAAATCTCAACACCTAATTATAAACATTATTGTCTTGATATTGTTGATGAGGGAAAAGTAAACAAAATCTTTCAGGATTTAAAAAAGGATATTGGATACCTAAACGTTCTTATTAATAATGCGGGAATAGCATCATTCAATCATTCAATTTTAACGAGCATTCCGACTGTTAAGAGAATTTTTGACACCAATGTTATTGGAATGTTTCTGTTTTGTCGTGAAGCAGCTAAATTGATGAAAAAAAAGAGCGGTGGTAGAATAATCAATGTTTCTACTGTTTTGGTTCCTTTAAAACTGGAGGGAGAAGCAATATATGCGGCATCTAAAGCTTCTGTAAACACTTTAACTGAAATTCTATCAAGAGAATTTAAGGATTTTGGAATAACCGTAAACGCTGTGGGGCCAACACCCATAATGACTAATTTAATAAAAAATTTACCCCCGGAAAAAATTCAAAAACTAATTGCTAAAATTCCTTTGGGGCGCCTTGGGGAATATTCAGATGTTGTAAATGTGATTGACTTTTTTATTCGGCCAGAAAGTAATTTTATTAGCGGACAAATTATTTATCTGGGAGGGATTTAATGAATGTGGAAATAAAGGCATTGACCGTTGGAAAAACAAACGTAAACAGTTATTTAATTGCTTGCGAAAATTTAGCCTGGTTAATTGACCCCGGCGATGATTATACGAAAATAATTAAGGAATTTGATTTGGAAATATCTAATTTAAAGGGAATAATAAATACACATGGACATTTTGATCATATAGGCGCTGTTGCAGAAATAAAAGAAAAGTTCAATATTCCTTTCTATCTGCATTCTGGTGATAAAAGATTGGTCAGTCAAAGCAATTTGTACAGAAGAATAACGGGTGATTTAGATATTACGAAAACTCCTAGTGTGGATATTTATTTAGATGATCTGCCTTTTATCGAAGTACAAAAAGAAAAAATAATTATTCACCATACACCAGGGCATACAGCTGGTAGTGTTTGTTTTGAAATAGATGGGAATTTGTTTTCTGGCGATTTGTTTTTTAAAAACAATGTTGGCAGAACCGATTTGCCAGGCGGCAATAAAAAATTGATGCTTACATCTGTAAATTATATCTTTGAGTATTTCAAGGGATTTCGAATTTATCCAGGACATGGTGAATCATTTATCCTTGATGATGTTTTAGAAAATAAACTTAAATTGTCAATTTAAATGTCTCCCGATCAATAATTGCGTTTACACGTGGGCATTCCCGTTAGGGTCCTTATTTTATGTACACTGCGGCCGCTAATTTGTCTGCGGCATCATAAATATATTGCCGGTATAGGTACCCGCTTACTTCAAAGATTATTACAATAGTATTAGACCCTGGCGTACCAGCCCTGATTAGTGCGCTGAACGTTATAGTAAACCATAAATTCGTCGAGATCAGCATGGATGTCCTCGATGGGTGCTTTTCTTAAACGCTACGGCGTTGAACTCGTCCTGGATATTTGATTTAGCAGATCAACGGATTCATTGGTCTGTTGGAGCCGGCCAAGGATACGGTAATGAGATTCCGGATGGCCGCAGCAACCCATACCGTTATAGGGAAGAACGCGCAGTACCCGAATGCTGCGCTCATCAGAGAAAACAGTACCTGGTCATATAAACTTCCGCTGTAGTTAACGCGATTCGTTCTGTATAGAGTTTGGCAAAGCCGATTGTTGCAGCGGGTGTCGATTGCTGTATGCTGATAGATACGGCCAACGCCCTGCATCATACTGATATAGCAGTCGTCCTGGGCCACAGGGAAGGCTGGATAGGGGCTTTCGACCTCTCCATACACTTTCTTCTCTTCCCTGGCTTAATCCAGTGCCCTGACCTGCGATAAAGTAAGTACATGCGTATTTTCAGCTGCCCAGGCTTCCAACCGCTTGAGACGAAGGAGTTATGACTCAGCCAAATACTCCCGCCTGTGCTTACCATGATGCCCTGCTGTTTAAGTCGATTGAGGTCCGGGCCTGTCCAAGGACAAGGCACTGAGGTACATAATCAAAAACCTTCTGATCGACTTAAACGGGGACCAGGTTTGCCGATCCGAGGAGTTGACCGTGTTTTTCACTGAAGACCTTCGAGACCTTCCTCTTCGATGGCCTTTTTAATATCGTAATAGTGCTTTCGGCTAATTCATAACTGCCGACAGAGCATCACTTAGGTTACTAAGCTTTCCAGACTCTAAATCTATGATGCTGTGCTTGCTGTTTATGATATACTTATAACTGAGTCATAGTCCTTCCTCACATATGATAATATGTGTTTAGCCAAAACTATCTTAACTGGAAGGCCAGGGCATTTCAGCCTTAAGTAGTCATTACCTCTAAAAACTATTTATTACCGCTACTTTTAATGGGATTAAAAATAAACAAAATAGAATATTATTTGCCTGAGAGAGTTATTACAAATGATTCTTTAGCTAATGAGCTACAGTATTTTGATGTCGAGAGAATAGAAGAGAAATCGGGTGTTAAAAGTAGACATATTGCTAATAATGATCAAACGGCTTTAGATCTGGCAGTTAAAGCGGTAGAAAAGATTTTATCAAGTGGTTTTGATAAGGATCAGATTCAAGGCATAATATTTTGCACTCAAAGTCCTGATTATATTATGCCATCTAATTCTTTTCTTATACACAAACATTTTAATTTCAATCAGGATGTATGGTGTTTTGATTATAATCTTGCATGTTCGGGATACATATATGGTTTAGTTATAGCAAGAGGTTTTATCGAAACGGGCTTAGCAAAGAATATTTTACTTATTACCTCAGAAACTTATTCAAAATATTTAAACCAGAAAGACAGGTCCACAAGGATAATATTTGGAGATGGTGGAGCAGCAAGCATAATTTCTGACTATAATGGACAGGGTATTATTGACGTCATTCTCTCGTCAAGTGGAGATAAATACAACACTTTTTATATTCCTGCCGGGGGCAGCAGACATCCAAAAGATATTCACACGAAAAAAACTACGGTTGATAATAGCGGAAATGTAAAAAGTTTAGAAAATATTCACATGGATGGTTTTGCGGTTTGGCAATTTATTTCTAAAAATGTTTCTGAACAAATAAGTAAATTATTAAAGAGAAACAATCTAAGTGTAAATGATATTGATTTATTTATATTACATCAGGCAAGTAAAATAACTTTAGATTCACTTGTTAAAGTACTGAAAATAAAAGAAGATAAAGTATTCTATAATTTAAAATATGTAGGTAACACCATTTCAGCATCCATTCCAATTGCAATAAAAGATGCAGAAGATAAAGGAAGATTGAATCGAGGAGATTTAATTTTATTATCTGGTTTTGGAGTTGGATTATCGTGGGGAAGTATAATTATAAAATATTAAAACATAACATTTGCCAATGTACCGTAACCAACTGGACATACTGAAGATTTAAAACAAAATACATAATCGGAGGTGTCCAATTTTGACAAAGAATAAAAGTAAAAGATTCGATTATGCGTTCTAAATACTAGAAGCATGGTTTAGCTCAGAACAGGGAAAACAGTTCATCGAAGCAGCAAGGGACAATGGTATCCATTACAACACCACGTAAAAGTTGCTGCACTTATATGGGGAATATCCGCACTATTGATTTTCTGGGCAACGGCAATATGAAGCCGGATGAAGAAGAACTGTAGAGGTTGAGCAAAAAATCACGGATTTGCAATATAAAAACAACTCCTGTAGTGAGTTGTTGCAGATGGGCTGGCTACTGAAAATTTGAGAAATCGCGGTAGAGACATACATGAATCCGGCGAAATACCCCCGTCTTTGATGGCGCGGGGAAAGTAGAATTCAATCGATTACTTTACTTCAGGCTTGTGGGACTTAAACTGTATGTCAAATTTTTCGGAGGAAAATAATTATGCATAAATTTATTGAAAAATTCAAGAAATTTTCTCAAGATCAAGCTATTATATGGAATGATAAGATATTTAGTTATGATGAATTAATTAACAAATGCAACATAGCAGTTGATTTTTTAAATAAAAATAAAGTTTTAGAAGGTGAAGTAATATCTCTTCTAGGTGATTTTACCCCAAATACCATAGCATTTATCTTTGCTTTAATTAATAATAAAAATATTATTGTTCCTTTTAATTACACAATGAAAGAATCGGAAAATGTTAAAAATGAAATTGCATGCGTTCAAAAAGGAATAATTGTAAATGTTGTTGATGATGAATATAGAATTGAGGACAAAGGCGGGAGCGGACAACATAATTTTTATGAAACTATAAGATCGCGTAAACAACCAGGTCTTGTTTTATTTACATCAGGCACTTCTGGTAAACCTAAAGGAGCCGTGCATGATTTTTCAAAATTATTAGAAAAATTTGATACTCCAAGGAAATCTTTGCGAACAGTTAATTTTTTACTTTTTGATCACTGGGGTGGGTTAAATACGTTATTTCATACTCTTTCAAATGGAGGAGTAGTCTTAACATTGAAAGATAGACAACCTGATTCGATATGTGCTTTTATTGAAAAGCATAAAATAGAATTACTTCCTGCCTCACCGTCTTTTCTGAATTTAATGCTACTGAGTGAAGCTTACAAAGAATATGACCTATCTTTTCTTAAATTAATTACATACGGCACAGAACCCATGCCGCTGTCAACTCTCGAAAGATTGAAAAAAACATTTCCTAATATAAAACTTCAACAAACATACGGTTTAATTGAATTAGGGGTAATGAGATCTAAATCTAAAAGTGATGATTCCCTTTGGGTTAAAGTTGGCGGTGAAGGTTTTGAAACAAGAGTTGTTGATGGTATGCTCGAGATTAAAGCTGATTCTGCCATGCTTGGCTATTTGAATGCGCCATCTCCTTTTACGGAAGATGGTTGGTTTATAACTGGAGATCAGGTCGAGGTTGAAGGCGAATACCTTAAAATACTCGGGCGTAAGTCAGAAATTATTAATGTTGGAGGTGAAAAAGTTTACCCTCAGGAAGTTGAAAGTGTAATTCAAGAATTAGATAATGTTGCGGAGGTAACTGTATTCGGCGAAAAAAATGCACTAATGGGAAATATCGTTTGCGCAAAAATAAGACTTTCAAAAGACGAAAATATTAAAGAATTCACCACGCGTTTAAAAATTTATTGCAAACAAAAAATGCAGCCCTTTAAAGTTCCTGTTAAAGTGTTGATAGACAGTGACAATCAATTTAACGAAAGATTTAAAAAGAAAAGGGTTTAGTAGTTTTACATAAGTTGTTTGTGTGAAAAAATAATTGATAAAAATTGATATATGTGTGGAATATTTGGACTGATAGCGAATAGAGAATCAAATATAAGCAACGCAAAAAGTGCTGAAATTATAAAAAAACTTTTTATTCTTTCTGAATCAAGAGGAAAAGAGTCGGCAGGTATTGCAATTAAAACCGTATTTGATAAAAAAATACAGATTTTGAAACAGTCAGTTGCTGCTTCAGAATTGATAAGAAGTTTTGAATATCAAAATTATTATTGCAATTCGGTTAAAAATTCCTTTGATGAAAAAAATAAATTACATGCACCAATAGCAATAATCGCTCATGCTCGTTTGGTTACCAACGGTTCGCAGGAAAATAACAACAATAACCAGCCCATAATTAAAAGCAATTCGGTTGCAGTACATAATGGTATCATAACCAATGTTGATGAGCTTTGGAATAAATATTCCTATCTGGGAAGAGAGTTAGAAGTAGATACAGAAGTATTAATTGCAATTATTAAAAATAAGATTGAACAGGGCAATTCAATTATTGATTCATTACAATCTGCATTTCAAGAAATAAAGGGGACTGCAAGCACTGCAATACTTTTTAGCGAATACAATAAAGTGGTTATAGCAAGCAACAATGCTTCACTTTATTTTGCCCTTAATAAGAAAAAGGGCATTTTGATTTTTGCCTCAGAAAATTATATTTTACAAACAGCTATAGACGATTTAAATCTTAAAGAGGAATTCAATCTGTCTGATTCAATTTGGTCAGAACCTTTTAGTGGTATGCTGATTGATATATCTTCTTTTGAAATTGATAACTATAAACTAAATGAAATTAATAATAATCACCATGTTGAAAAAAGTGATGTGTTTGATGTTATCATAAATCATTCCCCTGACAAACCAATTGATTTTGAAGCAGCAAAAAAACAATTAAAATCAAAAAAACAATCCCCTTTAAGAAATCTACTTAAATTTAATATAGATAAAATCAATAAATTAACCCGCTGCAGCAAATGTTTATTGCCAGAAACGTTTCCTTTTATTAATTATGATGAGAATGGTGTATGTAATTACTGTAATAGTTACACGCCACATACAATAACTTTTCATAAAGAAGAGAAATTAAAAAAAATATTAAAAAAATATATTCGTTCCAATACAGGAGTTGATTGCATTGTTCCGTTTAGTGGAGGCAGGGATAGTAGTTACGGATTACACTACATTGTTACTGAATTAAAGCTAAAACCATTGACTTTTACTTATGATTGGGGAATGGTAACAGATCTTGCTCGTAGAAACATTGCACGTGTGTGTGGCAAACTTGGGGTTGAAAATATTATTGTTTCTGCTGATATTAAGAGCAAAAGAAAAAACATAAAACTCAATGTCGAAGCCTGGCTCAAAAAGCCTGAATTAGGAATGATCCCTTTGTTTATGGCAGGTGATAAGCATTTCTTTTATTATGTCAATGTAATTAAGCGACAGACAAAGACACTTTTGGATATTTGGATGACCAATCCACTTGAGGATACTAATTTTAAGGTTGGTTTTGCCGGGCAAAAACCAGATTTTGATAAAAAAATGATAGACAGTTTATCTTTCAGGAAAAAAGTAGGATTAGCATTATACTATACCAAAAACTTTTTATCCAATCCTTTTTATATTAACCGTTCTATCTTTGACACGGCCTGGGCATTCTATTCTTATTATGCTGAACCGAGAGAAAATTTCTATTTATTATATGATTATTTGCCATGGGATGAGAAAAAAATTGAAACCACATTGATTAACGAATATGATTGGGAAATTGACCCCGAATCTCCCTCAACCTGGCGAATTGGAGATGGTACTGCTTCTTTTTATAACTACATTTATTTTACGGTAGCAGGATTTTCAGAGTTTGATACATTTAGAAGTAATCAGATACGGGAAGGGCAAATAACCCGCGAAGATGCATTGAAATTAGTTAATAATGAAAACAGACCTCGTTATCAAGCAATAAAATGGTACTGCGATACTATAGGTATTGATTTTGAGAGAACTATTACCATAATAAATTCAATTAAACCTCTTTATTAATTCGTTTAAAGAGTAATAATTAATAATGACAATAAAAGGCCGGCAAAAGAAATTTTTATTTTTCTTTGTACACCCTTCTAAATATTATCTTTTCAAAAATACTATTAACACACTGAAAAGGGAAGGGCATATTGTGGATATTGTCATTGTAACAAAAGATATTCTTGAGGATTTAATTGTACAGGAGGGATGGGAATACACCAATATATTTCCTGAAGGCCGTCAAAGTAAAAGCAAAAACTATATCAGTATTCTTTGGAAAACCGGGGTTAACTTTCTGAAAACCATTTACCGGTTGCATAAGTTTACCCGTGGCAAAAAACATGATTTATATATTACTGATGACTGTTTAACAGTTATTGGCTGGCTCAAAAGAGTAAAAAGTGTCATGTTCATCGATGATGATATCGGTGCAGTCCCTGAAAGTAAAATACTGTATTTGTTTACAGATAAAATAGTTTGTCCCGCCAACACTAATCTGGGTAAATTCAAAAAAAAAAAGTGCCGGTCAATTCGTACAAAGAGCTGGCATACTTACATCCCGCTTATTTTAAGCCAAACATTAAAATAATAGAAGCCGTAAATCCTGAATTACATCCTTATGTTATCGTCAGGCTGGTTTCATTAACAGCAAGTCATGACAGAAACAAGAAGGGAATCAATGACGAGCAGCTTGCCAAACTAATCAGTTTACTTAAAACAAAATATACTATTTATATCTCTTCAGAGAAACCCCTCAGGCCAGAGTTTGAAAAATATCGGTTAAAAATAAGACCTGAAGAAATGGCTCATGTTCTTTATTACGCTGAAATGTACATTGGCGACAGCCAGACAATGAGTTCAGAAGCTGCAGTTCTTGGTACCCCGGCAATCCGCTGCAATGATTTTGTCGGCAAGATAACCGTGATGGACGAGAAAGAATATTTGTATGGAATCCTGCTGAACTTCAAACCAATAGAATTTGAAAAGCTATATGAAACGATCAAAGAATTAATTAATACAGAGGGATTAAAGCAGGGATGGAAAGCAAAGCGGGATAATATGCTGACTCAAATGGAAGACATAAATGTTTTCTTTCTTGACGTAATAACAAGTATCACAAATTAACGGGCTGTTGCCCAAATCCCACCCAAAGATCAGTGAAATTATGATATAGTCACTTTGACTGAACATAAACAAGTCAAGGAGATACCATATCATGATGGGCAAAGAGCAAGGCCTGCAGCCGAGTCTGTTTTATACCAACTTCAATATAGACCAGCGAGTCCGCAAAGATCATCCGTTGCGCAAGATTAAGAAACTGATAGATTTTGACTTCATATACCAGGAAGTCAAAGACAGCTATGGCACGAATGGCC